>ERZ773213.9-NODE-9-length-234435-cov-10.666021_pt1 | contig 234435 bp, 262 predicted proteins | sample MGYA00580996_ERZ773213 | MGnify/ENA primary metagenome ERZ773213 (study PRJEB29015, sample SAMEA2738152) | human oral metagenome | biome: human oral; feature: human-associated habitat; material: saliva | place: China | collected 2197 ...
CTAGGTGGTAGCATGTGGTAGATAGGTAGTAGCTAGATGGTAGTTCTGGGGTAGTCCTATAGCAGTTAGGTGATAGTCCTATGGTAGTTAGGTAGTAGTTAGGCGATAGTTAGGTAGTAGCTAAGTGGTAGTCCTATGGTATCTAGGTGGTAGTCAGTGGTAGTTGGGTAGAGTAGTTGGGTGATAGTCTTATGGTAGTTGGGTGATAGTTCTAGGGTGGTTGGGTGGTTGGGTGGTAGTTCTAAGGTGGTTAGAGGGTAGTTAGTAGAGAAGTGACCGCTAGTGTGCCCAGCATACCACCCGGTACGTCGTGTGTTCTCGTCACCACGATATATGTTCGCCCTAAGTTCTCAATGCGTCAAAGTGATACCTATCCGTGCTGACATCACCTACCCTATTCTAAGTAACATACTACTGCATTAATTGCAACGATGTCTACCTCTATTGTCTTAGTAGGGAGTGGTGAAGAGCATAAGAGATTATTGGTACTGAATTTAATTCTATCCTCATTATACCATACATTTTAGTGTGGTGCAAATATAAAGAAAAACGTACCGTTTTCGATACGTTATCTCATTATTATTTCATTCGCTCTTTGCTTGAATTCTTTCACTAACTTGTTATGCGAGGGTAGGATTTGCACGTGTGAGATGAAGTCTCCGCTACCAAATATCTCAACACTCAGTGCGACTAATTCTGCATACTCTTTATCGTACAAGTTCTCCACCCCCAAGGTCACACAGTGTTCGTCCGAGAACTTCACCACTCTCATGGTATTGTCTAACCGCTCTATCGAATGTTTCTTTTTCTACTGCTCTCCCAAGCGTACCCATTGAACGAAGTCGTGTGATAATAACTCGCTTTCCTACGAAGTCATCAACTGCATCTGCGATTTCTGGCGTAAGGCGTTTGAACCTAAGTTCGTTATACTTAAGACCTTCTGGTAGGTGTTCGCTTACATTTTTCTTCATGTGAACATCAACCTTATCAATCATCGCTCGCATTGCAGCTTTTGTCCCGTATCCGAATCCACCATCTATATCGTCATATGCATTTTCATACATATCTAGGTAGGTGTCTCGTATATATTCATACACGTTATCTTCTAATGGCATATATCCTTTCGGGTCACGTAATTCTCTCAATCCGTGTTGTCGTGATACGTCATTAAATATATCAAACCCTTCTTGGCGGGATACCACGTGGTAGTCCGTCTCATACCCAGTATCACGTTTAAGTTTCTCCCTGTCTATGTGACACATATCACCTTCAAGCTGGAAGCTTTCTCCAATCTTTTTGTGTGTAATTTCTGTCATGTCTAATCCTTTCTAAAGGTCGCCGAAGCGACCTATTAAATGTATTGTTGTGCGAATTCTTCCATAATAGCATCCATTTCTTCTTGAGTTAATGGTTCTATCTCAATGTTCGCTTCAAGTCCAGTAGCTCGTTCAGCATTATCAACCATTTCTGCTACTTTCATAACACTTCGTCCAAAGTTTGCCGAAGCTGTATACGCTAGTTTGTTGGTCGACAAGTCTTGGTTATTGAACACGCCTTGTCCGAATCTGTCACCAGTTTGTCGTGCCGCAACTCTATCGACAAAGATGTCTACAGCTTCTTGTGGTACTAGACCTTCGGTTACTTCGTACAGTTTTTGTCTACTAGTTTCAACGTCGAATTTACCACTCATTACTGTTTTCATAAGCGCTATCTTACCGTCGATTTCGGTTAACTTATCAGCATTCTTTTTCATCTGAAGTACTGATTGCGTCATTGTATAAGTAATATCCATAGCTGGTCTGATTAATTCTGGGTCAAACTTACTGAATCCAGCAATTAGGTCATTCGTAATAGCTCCAGCTAAACCAGTCCACTCTGATTTCGCAATTAACGCTTTCATTACCGCTCTGTTTTCATCAGCAGTATAACCGTTATAGAAGTGGTTTTCCATATCTTGTCGGTTACCCTTAATTCCGTCGTCAGCTAATCGTCCAAGTGACTCAAGAGCTGTTTTCTCATCAGTAAATGACACCGCATATGCACCGTAGCTTTTTGGTGAGTCTACAATAGCTCTCATATGACCGTCAACAATATCAGCTAGTTCTGCATTCGACTTACCATCTGCGAATGTAATATCTGATGTATCTAAACCGTTCGCTAGTGCCAAGGCTTTAAAGTGACCACTTCCTGTTCCTAAGAACACTGTTCCGTATTTATTAAGCTGTTCCACCACACAAGATTTCTCGAAGAATTCTTGTTTCTGCTCATCAGTCAGATTAAGTAGTAAGTAGTTAAGCACACCCATAGTGTCACCATCACAGTCACCATCTATCTGTACTAAGATAAGAGGGTTAATCTTGATGACGTTCTCTGTTCCCCCACCAATATTGTTGAAACTAATTGCGTTACCACTTTGAATTGCCGGGTCACGGTGTGCGATAACTCTATCCGTGTCTAACGTAGTTCGACAGTCTTTAATGCTTAGTCTAGGGTCGATTGTGAGCACTTCTGTTCTCGCACCTTCGTGGAATGTCATTGTGTCTATGTTTTTAAGTAGATTGTTCTTACGTGTCAGTGCTTTAAAGTCTATCGCAACAACTTTGCTGTAAGCTTCTCGTACTTTATTTTCATTCCCTAGTGCAAGTTCCCTAAATACATTGTTGTATCTATACGGTATACCACCGTTTGGTTCTAAGCGTATTGGTAATACGTTTCGCCCTTGACTATCCACTATCGGCATACCTGTCATTGGACTATACACTTTTTTATCCCCTAGTAGAATATTAGCCTGGTTAGTCCCTTTTTCTTTCATCTGGTTCTGCAAGCTGAGCCTAATTGTATGAGGCATATTGAATGCGTACATTTCAGCATCAATTTCAATTGGTGCATCTACATATAACTGTACGTTTCCTCGTTTAACTAATTGTTTGTTATCACCAAACGATATCCCTTGTCGCTCAAATGCGGTCACAACTTCACTGATATGTTCGTCACGCACTTTCTCTGAGATGTAAGCTTGTCGGTACAGCTCTTCACCAACTTTTGACCCAACCACGTGTCTATATAAGTTCGAGTATTTTCGACCAGACCCTTCTACAGCATAATCTTTAGCTTTATGGTCAGCCGTTTGTGGTAAACTCATATATTCAATCTCTACAATTGCGTCTTTGACTACTTCACCACTTGGTAGATGTAAGTCTTGTTTCTCACCGCGTAAACATTCGTGTAACACACCCATATTCATTCGGCTCGCGATTGAGATTGGTGATGTGATAATGTCTACATCCGGGTTTAATCTCATAAACTCCACAGCGTGTGTAAGTCTCTCTTCCTTAGCTGTTTCATCATCCATCTCAGGGTCTATAATAATACTCGCTGTTGACTTATTCCCGTGTCGCTCACTTGCTTTATCTCCAATTTCTTTTGTATCAACAATAATTTCACCATCTTCTGATAGAAGTTTGAATTTTTCAGCACCCTTCTTACTCATTACAAACGCATCCTCAGCGTTGTACATTGAGAATTCACACACAGCCATTTTCACTTTGACTACGTTTGTTGATGTTAACATCATATGGAAACTCATCTGGTTACGGTTGAAGTTGTCCTTATCACCACTACCAGCTTTGATATAGTCACCGACTAATGAGTGTTCTTTTGTTCCTTTTGTGAAAGTCCCATCTTCGTTAAATTGAGCATCTTGTGTCAAGTAGAAGATTGCACCCATATTCGAACCGTTTGATGTCCCATAAGGGTCGATTAATCCTTTCGCATCGTCATCTAACATTGTTAGTGCAACAGCCCCTAAGTCATCTGTATTTCCTTGATACTCAGCGAGTAGACTATTTGTTTTCAGATAGTTTTTGTCGAATACAACTTTACGTTTGTATGTGTCAAGTATTTCAGCACCATATGGGTGGTTGTCGAAGTCTGGTAAGTTACGCGATACATCCAGTAGTGCTTTGAATTTGATATCTCCGCTCGAGAGTTCATACTGTAACTTAACCGCATTCAGAGCTTCCGCTACAGGGTCGATGTGTCGAAGTCTCTCAACTCGTGTACCTTCACCTTCAGCAAAGTAACCTATATGGTAAGGAATATATTTCGTACCTCTTGTCGAGAATACTCCTCGCTCATCCATCTCTGGTAGATTAGTAATAAGTCTATCACCAATACGTAACGCCCCGTGCCTTGCATCATATTCAGCTTCTTCTACACCAAGCATATCTAGGACTTTGTCTGCGAATAGATGTTCTCCACGATTAAGTGGTGAGAATTTATAATCTAATCGAGCGTCACCATAGTTAACTCCGTACAATTGCCCAATTATTTGTTTGTTGTAGTCCGATTCATACGCTATGAATTTTGCTATCTCATCTTCCGGCACTTTATTAGCAATAAGTTCACCCATCACGTCTTCTGGTACATCTGAAGTTGAACCCATAATACTACCTAGTTCCTGGTAGAGATTTTCGTAAGTAAGATTTACTGAAGCTAAGTCTTCATAAGCACTATCCCTCACATCATCAAACGTTGTAAGGTCAGCGCTCGCACTACGCACACGACGACCTCTCGAACGTCGTCTATTATTAAATTGGTCTGCCGGTTCTAGATTTTCCGACGCATCACCTTTAATAAGCGTAGATAGTCCGTGCAAGCTTGTATCTTTAGCGACAAATCTCGCACTATTGACATATACTTGTTTGATTTTAGTCAAACTAGCGTCTAATTGGATTGTTCCGTAATTCGTACCTATATTAAGTCCGTATGGTACTGTTTTCCTGTCAGGTCTTACTCGTAATCCTGGAATATTAATCAGGTCGTAAAGTGTTGTAGCTTCCGCTGTTGTAAGCTTATCAACCTGACCTTTCATATCTGGGACTAAGAGTCTGTTAAGTTTTTTCTTAATATCCATGTCTATATCCTTTCTGTTATCTACATTGATTATATCACAAACCGCACCAAATTTCCACTTTATTTTTGCAGGAGCGTCTTTTTTTCGCCTTTTGTATACACAAAAGGCGAACATGGGAATTTCCCACACCCTTTCTCTTTCATGAATTAACAATCCGAAAAATTACGGATGCATAGTTCTATAGAAGAATTGACTAACGGTCAAAAGTATACTATAATAGAGATATAAACTAAAAGAAAGTGGTGATGAAATGGAACGGGTACAACCAATCGATGAAAAACAAATCACTAAGGAAACCCGAATACCTTTGGATTATACGCCAATCTACGATGTTCCTGATGAACAAAGTTTATTTTCCAAATTAATTGAACTTAAAGATGATTCACAACGAGGTGCTTACAATGCATCTGTTTAATAAAGTGGATATTTTACATACCCATAAAATAAGTAAGAAACCAATCGAAGTTGTTGTTCGCATCAATTTTGACTGCCCAGATGTCTTTTTAGCACCTGGGCCTAAACCAACTGTAGAAGGTTACATCGACCCAACAACTAAATTGTTAGTTACAAGTAAATACACACCGCCTGGTGAGCCAGAAATTAACGCTCACTATATGTATATGAAACTCGCACAAGACTATGCGAGAGTTGAGTGTGCAACATTCTTAGAGAGGGTGCTTAGTTTATCTGCCGAAGAATACAGTGCGCAAGGCTATAAATCACCAGAAAACTTGAAACAAGAATTGCGCGAGGCTCTTTCAGACGACACTAAAATGTGGGCTCACTTAACAAAGGAATTAAGTCTCTTACGAACTCTACCGCTACCTGCAGCAAATACCAAAGTGGTCTTTCAGGACGAAGAACCTAATGGTCAAATTGTTACACAACGTATACCATACGCGAAACCTTCACCAAAATATCACGAACACGTTGCCGACTTCCTATCAACATTTTTCAACGACGAGGATGCCGAGTACTTCGCATGGTACCTTGGGGCGATGTTATTAAATAAGAGTATGAGCGATTATACAATATCAAAAATGATGGTGATGAGTTCAGCTATCGGTGGTGCGGGTAAAAGTACACTTATAACTACCATTACAAAACATGTGTTCACACCAACATTTACTGCGGTCGTTGCCGATTATGATACATTTTTCATGAACGATTCGCGCTTTACAACCGCGGACTTACCAACTAAAAGACTTACAGTATTTCTAGAAGCCTCATGGGGTAAACCTGTCCGTGATACGCATAATCACAATTTCGAAGGTATGAATACTAATGCTATCAAAGCTATTGTTGCTGACGGATACTTGGATACGGAAAAAAAATACGGTCAAAGAAGAACCGATATAGTTCAAGGCGGTCACATCGTACTTAGTAACTACATGCCAAGAATAAATCAGAAAGATTACGCACTATTACGACGCATATTACCAGTAATAGTTAAACCAACAACAATGTTGGAAAAAGCCCGCGCATTAGATTTAATGGGTTCAAAATTTGAAGAGTATATAGAAACGCATGCACAGGAATTTGCTGAGCATTTCATGTTTATATACGAATCATACCCAACGCTCGTTGTTGATTATATTTATAATCCATTGGATTATATAAAAGAACTTGATGATAGTACCTACACGTCTGATATGAGAATTGACAAGGTGGTCTTATCGAAACATAAATCTGACAGAAAGTCACTCAACAGTCTTCTTGACTATATCGAATCACTTGGTATTGATATATCGAAACTAAGAAATGATATAGAAACATGTGACGACTCGAAATATGCAAACGTACGAATCGATAATGGTATTGTTTGGGTGAACTCATCTATCAAATATTTGAAAGAAAGTACGAGTGACTACGAATTAGTATCGACCATTTTTCGATATAGATATGGTCAACCAGAAGTTAAATTCAACAAAAGAAGATACAAGTGTAATAAGTATAGATAAAGATATCAAATACAGGTGCCGAGCACCTGTATTTTTCTATGCTCAAAAATGGAAAAATTATACAATTGATGCGTGAATTTTAGTAACTTATTCATGTATTTAAGTGATTTTCGATATCAGATACACCTCATATTTCAGAATTTTGACGATTAATTGATATCGTCGAAACTTGTACGAAATCCTAAATGTGAATTTTTAGTGGAACTTTTGTGTCTAAATTGTGAACAAAGTAAAGTTTGATGTTTATCATTAATTTATACGGTTTTCCGTATAAATTATGTCTTTGAAAAATGTATCAAGCCGGAGACACCCTCAAAAAGTGACCAAATCCATTGGTACAACTAGGTTTTTGGCGTTATAACTTTCCGACAAGCCCGTTATGTCGGAACCAAAACCGTTAAAAACCTATGGTGCAAGTGCGTTTCTAACAAAACGCTGGCTTGATAGTATCAAGCCCGGCTTGATAAAAATCCGTCGGAACGAAAAGTTGTTCTAGCTCAGTTATACCAAGGGTTTCTTTAAAGACGCTGGCTTGATGGTATCAAGCCAATTCGTCGGAACCAAAATAGCTCTGAACCCATGGTGTAAGTGGGTTTTTGCGATTGGCTTGGCTTGATACTCACGCGCGCGTATATATATATACTTTTTGAGGTGGTTTTCTATATAAAAGGAATAGGTCATCAAGCCAGAGTATCAAGCCAGCACTTTGTTAAGAATTCAGTTATATCAAGGCTTTAAGTCACTTTTTATTCCGACGAAATCAGCGTTTTTTTCCGACGGTTCGGCTTGATACTATCAAGCCAGCACTTCGTCAAGAATTCAGTCATACCAAGGTCTAGAGTTGATTTTCGTTCCGACAGATATCAAAATTATATATCAAGCCAGCATTTCGTCAAGAATTCAGTCATACCAAGGTCTAGAGTTGGTTTTCGTTCCGACAGATATATTTTTGATATATCAAGCCAGCACTTCATCAAGAACTCAGTCATACCAAGGCTTAGAGTCGATTTTTGTTCCGACGAAATCCTACAGGGCTCAAAACTACGAATATTGTAAAATTTTCGAACAGTAAAATATTTAAAAGCTAATACAATCTATATCAACGAAATTTCCAAAAGCCCTTGACAAATGTCTTAAAGTGTGTTATACTGTAGTTACGATAAAAAAAAACGCCCAAAGAAAGGCTTAGTAGTGCACTTTATGAACCGATTGACTGAAAAACTTAACCGTGATTTAACAAAACTGAACCTGCCAGTGTTAGCTGGTACAAAAACTAAAACATTTGTTCGAATGAACACGGAGCTACAGACCATGTCTGAAGTCGAATTAGTGGGGGTAGTGCGAGACTACGGACTCCTAATTCCGATACTCTTCCTAGCCGATGTGAGTGTGGATTATGCTAAATTTATCACAGGCGACACTGATATCGACATGTGCGGGTTTATCCGTTACGTCGACACGCAACTGCTTGTTGCAACCGACTTTGATTTACGACGAATGGATATGTATTTTAGGTGCATACCATCATTCGACCCAAGAGGTCAAGACGTCGATACTTTACGACAGGAATATGTTAAATTCATACTCGAATACTGTATCAACAACAGATACAAATCTCCAACCGAAAACATCTTAGATTTGGAGCGAATGTTACATTGGGAGGTTTGAGAAAGCCTGGGAATTTAATCCCGGGATGAATTAGTATCGTTAGGGATTTCCCCTGTCATTTCTTGACTAATTCCCTCTCAATTCCCCTCTCTTATGCTCTCTTATGATATAATATAAGTATACTATAAGAAAGGAGAGTGTCTCATGAGAGCATCTACACCGAGTTTCGTGGTTTCGGTAAAAGTTCATTTACCTGAACAGATAGAAAACCACTTAGAGAAGAGCTTTAATATTACTAATAGTGCCTATAATGAGGTACTTGGCTTAAGTCTACGTAGACTTAAAGCGATGCGAGCTAACCCTAGATATCAAGAGCTATTGGAAGCTCGTCAGTCTTTAGTCGAGAGTGCTCAGCGACTGAAAAAGTCTAAAGGTTTAGCGTGGCAACTCAAACTATACGATAAAGCTCTATCTGACTTAAGACTAGGTTACGGTTTATCAGAATTTAGTTTATCTAAACACCTTACAAATCGTAGAAATGAACCTAACTCTCCTTACAAACATCTAAGCGCATCAGAACTCCAAGTTGTCGCAAAAGACGTTTATCAGACGCTTGAGAAAGTCATATTCTATAAAGTTAAGCCTGATAGAGTTAAATTCAGAAGCAAGTTCAACTTAAACGCGAGTTTCAGAAATAAAATAAACAATATGGGCACCCGTATTGTACCATCAGAAAAGACTGGCGTGGCTTATACACTCTTCATTCATAAAGCAAGTACCTTCGTTGATATATCGACAAAAACATTTAACGAATACCAACAGATGAGTCTATTGCGAGCTGAGAAAATTAAATATGTCCAAATAGTTAGAAAAACAATCAGAGGAAAGAGAATGTATTACCTGCAGATTGCCTGTGAGGGGTATCCTTTAGCTAAGACAACTAAAGGTGAACACACAGTTGGTATTGACCCAGGTGTATCGACGGTAGCTTACGCGTCTAGCGATGAGGTAGCACTAGTTGACTTAGTACCTGAGAATGTCACTACGCGTGAGAAACTCATCAAATCCTTAGACAGACGGATTGAGCGAAGTCGAAGGGTGAATAATCCAGGCTGTTATAATCCAAACGGTACGGTTAAGCGTGGAGTTAGATTTAAGCGGCCTACAAATAAAGCTAAAAGACTAATTCGAAGACGCCAGAAAGCGTATAGAAGTTTGACTGAGGAGAGACGAAAGCTCCAAGGTGAGCTTATTAATCGAATTGTCTCACAGGCTTCTACTATTCGAATGGAAGACCTAAATGTCAAAGGATTTCAAAAACGAAGTAAAGATATTCGTATTAATCCAAAGACTAATAGACCATATAGTAAAAAGCGCTTCGGGAAAGCAATACTCAAAGCTGCACCAAGCTACTTTAGAGAGGCTCTTAAAACGAGAGCTAACACGTTAGGTATCACATTTGAGATTATAAATCCGCAAAAGGTAAAACCTAGTCAATACAATCATCTAACTGAGAGTTTTGAGAAGAAAACGCTTTCAACTCGCATATTTGACCTTTCCGATGAATGGACAGGTGTACAGCGAGACCTCTATTCAGCATTTCTAATTGGACATATAGAAAATGGTCAGTATGACCAAAATATTTCTAAAGAATTCCCAAACTTCTATAAGAAGATGAAGGAATTTCTAGCTAAACAAAAACCAAGTCGTCTAGACTGGTACTTAAAATAATGTCAGGGTATGATTTAACCCCGCAGGACTGACGCTCCTGCGTTACCGCACAAGACTTAGACTAAAGTCTTTGAAACAGATGAGTTCTTAATGAAACAGACGAGTTCTTATTAGCTCATCCATCTTGTGAAACTTCCAATGCTTAGACACATACCGAGATTGGGTCTTTACTCAAAGCAGGTCATTGTCTTTAGACAGTCATCTTTAGTTAAAGATGAGTTCTAAGCGCGTTTGACATTTGTCAAGCAGGAATCCTGGGATTTTAATCTCGGGAAGACGTCAAATGTGGCGAATACACGGGCCAAGCCCCGACCCCATCATTATTTGTGAAAAAAAAAAGTTAAGATTGCATACGCAATCTTAACTCACGGGGGTCCCGAACCCCCGACCCCATCATTATTTGTGAAAAAAAAAGTTAGTTTGCATACGCAATCTTAACTCACGGGAGGCCCCGAGCCCCTCGATTTTCATGAAAAAAAAATAAAAGAAAGGATTTTCAATCAATCAAAAGGATTTTAAGAAACTAAAAACCTAACCGACCCCTATCGTTGATAGGTTGAAAACAAGGTGAAAAACTATGAAAATAATATTACCAATAATCAAATTTATAACAAAATGGGCACTACTTCTATTCGGACTATACGTTGCGTTTTGGACAGCATTCGTTGTCGGAATTTTAGTTATAGGGCTTGGTGCCGCTGTAGGTGGATTTGTTAATAACATCGGTCCTGGACCATATGACCCACGAGCAAATCGAGGATTTGTCGGATGGTTCTACGGCGGTTCGAACTAATTAGCAAAATCTCAAATCTTGTGGTATAATTTAATTAAACCACAAGAAAGGAAAACGCAATGATAGAGACTACAGAAAAGCAAATGAAAGACTTAACTTTCGGTGACATTATAACTACGCGAATTCCGTTTGAAGAGATTACAAAAGACTACTACAACGGTTATAATGAGTATGATGTGCGCGGAGAACTATTCAATGTTAACGGTCAACGCTCCAAGGTGCGACCAGTAATGGTTGTTGCGGTTAACGATAACCAATTATTATACGTAAACATCACATCGAAAAACGGTAATGGTGGTGATAAATTCCATCAATACAAAGTTGGAGACAATTCTATGACACCCGGCCACGAATATCATGATACGTATGTAGAAATATCGGGGGTTCGAGCAAAATATATCAACCCAGAAAAGAACGTTAATGTATTTCCGAAATTCCAACCAAAGGATTTGTGGAACATACGACAATCATTAATCGAGACAGCCACTACAACCGATACTCGTGATAGATATGCATACATCGGTTATGAAAACGTCGAGAGTTTCAGGCAAGCTTTAGTTCGAAATGACTTTGAACAAAACGAAACAGAAGACAAATTCGCACGAGACAATCGTACAATAACCGTGCGTGACAACGGTGTTATCCACCATCATTTTGAAAGAACAATAGACGAGGTCAGAATGCTCGTTGAAGAATACGAAGGTATTCAACTAACAACATTAGACGATATTACATGTTTAGACAATTTGGTCGAGCGTGACATATCAGAAAGTAGGTAAAATGGAACCAAAACACAATGTCCGCTACGAAGAGGATATACCTAAAGAATATGAAATTAGCTACATACAAACGTCTGACGGTGGGTTTGAACTAGTAACGGCTACACAAGACGAATTCAAACAGATACCTATCGATATATCAACACCCGACGATATAGACGAACAGACACTAATTGAATTGTGGTCTGGAAAATATTTCCACGAATCATTAAGACCACACCTAGAACAATTAAAAGGTCACGCACTAACAACAAATTCAATTATGAACACAATACTATACGGAACGCCGAAAGGTAATAGTACCCGTACAGTGTGGGAGACGGGTTGTGACCCAACATATCCATACGAACAAGACCTTGTTGGTGCGATATATCATACAAGTAAAGCTATTCGTAAAGCCATAGAGCGACACGAATATGATAACCATCGAAATTTCCCAAATGAAAGATGGAAAAAAACCATATGGTACATATAGAGACGAACATCACCATCGGTGGTGTTTTCTCCAATAAAAATTAAAGAAAGGAGTGAGACCAGTGACATGGGAAGAATTAGCGAATAATCGCGACAAAATCACACGTATTGAGATAACCGATTGGCTCAATAACACACTATACCAATTCACCCCGCGGGAATTGGTATTAGCGAGACGCACTTACAACGAATTATCTCAAGACCAAGACGTTTCATTTTACGTCTATATTGGACGTGAACAATGCATTCTCGACAAAGAATAGACTAACAGAAAGGATTATATACATGAATGACTAAATTAATATCATTCGAAGGTATTGACGGTGTCGGTAAGACAACGGTTATTAATACCTTAAAGGAACAATTAGAACAGGACGGTAAGAAGGTACTAGTCTTACAAGAACCTGGAACAACAGTTTTCGGAGAAGAGGTTCGAGCATTAATCAAAAAACCAACACCACGTTCACCTTTAGCTGATGTGTTATTATTCTCAGCAGCACGTGCAGACATGGTGAAAAATGTACTAACTCCAGCAATGAAAGTTGGGTACGATTACATTTTCTTAGACCGATATACAGACTCAACTATCGCTTATCAAGGATATGGTAACCGAAACAATTTATCACTTTTAGAATACTTAAACCGAACAGTAACAAATGATATAACACCAGATAAAACTATACTATTAACATTACCGCTTGAGGTCGCGCAAGACCGTCGACGCAAACGCGGAGAAACAACTGACCGATATGAACAAACAGAGTTCTTAGAACGTGTTGCAGAGGGTTATGAAACAATTGCAAATGAAAACCCTGGTCGAATTGTGACTATACAAAATCGTAAACTCGAACAAACAGTTGAGACAATACTTGAAGTTATTACGGCACCGGTTGAAGATAAACGTGAAATACTACATAGTGAACATAAGGAAACGCGTACACGAATACCGAATGTTCGTTATCGTGCACGTATAGGTAGATTTGGGCGTGACCACGACTCGTCAAGACCGACAATGCTGTTAGCACAGGTTACAAATGTTAATACAGGAAACATTGTGGCAGACCATGTATGGACAGATTATACTAGAGAACTTATCAGCCTTGGTACATTAGTACCTGGAGATGTGATTGAATTCACTGCTGATGTGGACACATACGAACGTTACAATAAATATCAAGGTGTTATGTTAAAATATGGACTCACTAACATCAGAGATGCGAGCGTAATTACGCACGTTACTATTCCGGAAACTGAAGAGGACTTTGTTCGTGAGGATTATAGTCGATTCACAATCATCGTTGACGATAATTTATTCTATGAGTTATTTTCGAAATACTTCGGATATCTCTGTTATATCTCACAAACCTACTTCAAAACACCCGAAACAAAAGAGTTTTACAAGAAAGGGAATTAATTAGTATGCACGTTAAATTTCAACTAATCAAAAATATAAACGACATATCATATGTTTACGATATAGATACTAACGATGTCGATGACGTTGTTGAAGATATGAGACAATTCTTCTCATATGAACTCGTGACAAACAAAATACCTCTAAGTCAATTTCTAAAGACTGGTGGCCACAACATACAATTCAGCCCGACTGAAGGTTGCCCAGAAGAAATATTGCCATACCTAAACAGCAAATTTAAAGAAAGTCTAGACGGATTCCTTGCTATGCTGGATGAATTACATTTCGAATTAGACACTTATAGTGTCGACGAAATACAAATGTGCATCGATTCGTACGCGCTATACGATGCCTAATTTAGAATACGAAAGAAAATACGACGGGGTCGTTGCTGGTGTTGACGAGGTTGGTCGAGGGTGCTTAGCTGGCCCTGTATTTGTCGCAATGGTCGCACTACCAGAAGACTGTACACTACCTGATGTGACAGATAGTAAGCAAGTACCGAAAGATAAGCACAGAGAATTAACTGAAGAAATACTAAAAGTTGCAACAACTGTTTCTGTCGGTATAGCAACACCAGAAGAGATTGACAAGTACAATATCAACAACGCGATTGAGCTGGCGGTAGCTCGTGCGTACAAGACAAACCCGACGCCAACAACCTTATTAATCGATGGGAATCAAACAAACACCAATTATTTACTTAATTATCTCTTAGAAAACGATAAATTGGACGAGCTAGAGAACCTCAAAGATTGGTATTTTGAAAGTAAGATGAGAAAGAACAAACCATCGTCGACGAAAATCACACAAGAGACTATAGTCAAGGGTGACACTAAATCACTATCTATCGCTTCAGCATCAATTGTAGCTAAAGCATTAAGAGATGAATGGATGCGTAGGTGTGAAGACGAACCAGGTTGTGAACACTATGGTTGGAGTCGAAACGCTGGATATGGTACCAAAGAACATATCAACGCAATTGAGACGTACGGTATTACGCAACATCACCGAAAATCATTTGCACCAATCAAGAATATGAAGGTATAATTTATGAAAATATTAATTGTCAAAGACCCTCTGAACCAAGCTATGATTCAGGGGATTATACCATGGCTTGCTGGTGACACATTACTCACAGATAACCCGCAATTAGCTCAAATGTCCCCGCACACTGTTAGGTTGCAAAGTACTCGGGAACTAGTTGAATCAATTAGAAGTGGTAAATACGACTTTGCTATAGCATATAATAGTCCACAACACGTTGTGGATGACGACTATTTCTTAGCGAGCATAAACGGAAATAAAGTCATAGTAAATGACCAACGAGTATTTTACACACCACAAACCATAATTCGCGAGATACACACACCTAGTGGTGCTACACTACGCCCTTATCAAGTACAAATGGTCGAGTTCGTCTTGAAGAAAAAACGTGCCGGTCTATTCGTTGATATGGGGTTAGGTAAGACACTCGCCACACTTGCAGCGATAAATGAGCTACTCACAAATGGTGAGCTAAATCCGACAAAACCAATTCTCATCGTCGCACCTATAATGGTCGCGCTTGATACATGGTCGCGTGAAGCTGAAAAATGGGGATACGACATTGACGTGTTAGTTAATATCAGGTTGTCTAAGAAAAAGCGAGCAAAATTGTTTGAGCAATTAGATAGTGTAAACAAGCCGACTATATTAACAACAAACCCTGAACAATTGGATAACCTCATCAAACATTATACCGATAGGTACGAACCATTCCCATTTGAATGTGTCGTTATCGATGAATTATCACTATTCAAATCGTCTGAAACAAAACGGTTTACTAATATGAGTATGTTGACGAAAAACGTTAAGTACTTCATTGGACTCACAGGAACTCCCGCACCAAATTCGCTCTTAGATATATGGTCGCAAATGATGCTAATTGACCCCGCGAACAAACAACTCTTATCGGAGAATTTCTACAAATATCGTTCGCACTACTTTGAACCAGATATGGTTAACAAAAATACAGGTCAAGTGTATAAATGGAAACTGAAACCAAACGCCGACCAAGCTATATTTGAGAGAATGCGACCAACAGTTATCGCTCTGCGAAGTGAAGGTCTAGTTGACTTACCCGAATTAACATTTATCGATGAGGAGATATCACTACCTCCAAACATAATGAAAGCTTACCGGGAATTCGAAAAAGAGATTCGGTCGCAATTCCAAGATGATGAGCAGGAATGTCTCAGCACAATAGACGGTGACGAGATTGTTGTGAGAAACCGAGCTGTATTAGCTTCCAAGCTGTTACAGCTAGCCGCAGGCGCCGTATACACCGAAGACCCGTCCGAGCCGTATATAGTCTATCATAACGCTAAGTTTGAGAGACTAAAGGAGATAGTGGAAACAGCAACATCACCGATACTAGTCTTCTACAACTTCAAATCGGATATCGAGCGAGCTCGTAAGTTTATTGAATTTGAAACACTACGTTCAAACGACCCGAACGTCCGAGATGTAATACGTAGATGGAACAACGGTGAGATACCGGTGCTGTTTGTCCACCCGCAGTCGGCAGGTCACGGACTCAATATTCAAGACGGTGGTCATACAATAATATGGCTCACTATGACATGGATGAATGAGGTATATCGTCAGGCAAATGCTAGGTTACACAGAACCGGTCAAACAAAACCAGTACAAGTCATACATTTAATTGCCCAAGGTACGATAGATACTGAAGTAATAACACGCCTCAGTGATAAGGAAGATGGGCAACAACAATTATTAAATGCTTTAAAACCAAATTAACCCGAAAGGATACAAATAATATGAATCAAGAACAATCAATTTTAGACATTAAAGCCCTATTAGAAACAACTAATTCAACTAATGAACAATTAAAAGAAGGTATTGTTGGTGTTGATACATCAGTTACCGAGCTAGGTCAAACAACAATTGAGATTGCGAAAACTGTAGTAGCAACTTCAGATAATGCATTTGAATCAAACACTAAGTTAGACCGAGTAATCGAAAACACAGAATCTGTTGAAGAAGGTTTACAAGATTTAAACAAAAACATTGAAAGTATCAAAGAATTCGACGGTATTAACGCTGAGTTAAAAGACGAATTTAAACAAGACTTAACAGATATACTTACTCAATTACGTGATAATAAAGTCAGCGTACACGATGCGGTTCAAGCTATGGGTGAGAAATATACTGAACAAGTAATCTCAGTATCAAACAAACTAACAAGCATCAAAGACGCTATCGAAAGTGGAGAATATGAGTCTAAACTTACAGAAGCACGCGAAGAAATCGAAGCATTACGTAAAGACGTTGCTGACTTACAACGCAAACAAGAAGAAGATAGTACAAAATACAGTGAACGCCAAGTTCAATTAATTGAAAAAGTGAATACACTAATTGGAGACATCAAAACGTCTAATAATGGTGTTGAGACACTTACATCTAAACTAGATTCAGCTACTACAAGACTAGGTGTTGTTGAAACACGTGTAGACGCATTAGGTAAGTAATAGGGGGTATTCGCATGACTATGGAAAATTTATATAACCAAACTAGAGAATTAACGGTTTCTGCATTATCAAACGTAAAAGCTAATCGTGTCATTCAGAAGAAAATTGACGCTATCGGTAATATGACAGCGAAAATGCACGAAACACTGACTAATACTAACAAAGCACTTGATAACAAACAAGTGTTGAGTGAAATCGAAGGTAAAACTCAGTTAATGCTAAATTCATTAGATAGCCACAGCGCGTCTACTGACAAGTTAATCAAAGACATCACTGAATATAACACTGACTTAAAAGAGTTAGAAATGGAAGCTAAGCAAGTTTCTGAAAATATCAAAGAGCATAAAGGTGAAGTGTTAGATGAGATTACTAATCACTCAGAAATTATCCAGACTCAAATGTCAAACATTCAAGACCGCATTGAGGCTGTACATAGTGCTTTGGATGCTCGTAATGAAATTGAAGAGATTTCTCAAATCAATACTTCTACAGCAGAATTACGTGAAACTATTGAGTCAATAAGTGTATCGAATAGTGCGAATGATGAGAAAATTACAAACGAATTAGACACTCTAGAGTTAGTATTGGGTGAGCTAACAGATGTTGTCGCTGATTATAGTCAAACCCTGTCTATTATGAGCGATGCTACTGAGAAATTTGCGCACGCTACAGACTCTCTTGATGAGAAGGTGGCTACTTTCGAACCTGAAATTCGCATCGACACTACTGAAGATGTTGAAGATTTATTTGGTTATTCTGACAAATCACTAAATGAGTTAATTAACACACAAGACGACTTAGAAGTTGAATTTGTTGATGAAGACCCTGTATACGACGAAATAGAAAGCGACGAGGTTCAGGCTGAGGAAACTGAGAAAAAAGGTTTCTTCGGACTGTTCAAGTAGAAAGGTGACGTATGACAAATCCAGAATTAAACACACAAAAGAACCAAGAAGGGTTAGAGACACTAGTCTCAGCCCTGATTAGTTCGAATATTAACGTAATAAATGCGCTAAGTCTCATGGATAAGCGCAATAAAGAAGTGCATGAGACAACAAAACATTTGGACGAGACATTACGTGACTTCATGAAATCAACCACTGAACAAAAAGAAGATTTCGACAAGAAAGTGGCGTCTCTAACTGAAAATCAAACTACTCTACAAAAGACTGTAGAACAAACTAAAGCGAGTATGGATAAAGTTTCCGACAAGCTAGACAAGTTTATCGAAGCTATAGTATCGGCAGAAGCTGATGAAGACGTAATTTCTACGTCAGAAGACTTAAAAGAGCTTGTAGCCCTAATGAAAGAAAGTCAACTCATCGAAGCTATTGCGGATATAATTCCGATACTCGAGTCTACATCATCAGATATTGCGAAGATTGCGAGTGTCGCTAATCGTACAGAAACAAAAGCTGATGCTATGCAGCAAACTCTTGCGACATATGGTTCAAGACTAAATGCTCTAGATATCAAGGTAGCTCAAGCGGTAACACAACCAGTATTACCGGAAACACCAGATATCACAAATGAACTAGAAGCTCTTGCAAGAGCTAATGAAAAACTAAAATTAGGAAAACCACAGGATTAATCCTGTGGTTTTTTCTGAGGAAGGATTTACAATAGGTCGGTATACACTCCCCAAAACAAAGAAGAGTAATTACTGATTTTCCACATCTAGTTGACATCACTTTGATTATATGATATAATATAAGTATAATATTACAAACAGAAAGGAACCCTGATGCAAAAGCGAAAATTCACAGTTGTAACACAGTTACACGAGAAAAACAACTATGATATAATCGAATACATAGAGTCTTCTCGTAGCGAATACGCTAAAGCGATGAGGGAGACTTTCTATACTATTAAACACAGCGACTTAAACAAATCACAATACAATACGCACTTGCAAAATAAATACAATATTCTAAAACGAACTGCTAGCTCTATTATTTCTGACGCTCAAGGTAGGTACAACGCTCTAAAGGAATTAAAGAAGTATGAGAGGAAGCAATTAGGGATTAAAATCTCTCATCTTGAAACTGAAGTTATTCCAAAGTTAGTTGAATTAAGAGACTATAACTCAGTTAAACTAGAACTTGGTAAACGTGTCTCGCTTATCAAACAAAGGAACCTAAGACGAAAGATAATTGCTAAGAAGTCCAAGCTAAATAGGATGAAACAAAAACTTAGCAATCTAACTTACCAGTTAGAATCAGGTAGACTAAAACTCTGTTTTGGTACAAAGAAACTATTACAACAAGATTATGAACACTTCATAGCTCAACGAGACAGTCAAATGACTTTTATTGGGGCAAGAGAAGAAACGACCTGCAATACGATGTTACAGTTAGAGTACAACCGTAAAGATAATCAGTTTGGAGTTAAGTTACGTAAGGATTTCGGCGGATATAAATCAGCGAGAGGTAAGTATGTTTATGGTAAAGTTTATTTTAATCGCCATAAGAAACATCTAATATCCATCTTAAGGTCTAAGTCAAGCCCTCTATCTTACAAAATCATAAAGAGGAATGGGAGATATTATCTCTATTGTACCTATGAAATTCACGTAGACGATTTTGTCACTCGCTCTTATAACGGAACTATTGGTCTAGACTTTAATAAAGGTTTTGTTACTCTAGCTGAAACTAACAAGTATGGTCATTTGGTGAAAACGCAGGTACTACCTTATCGTTTCAAATCAGGAGATAAAACTAAGACTGATTTGCAAGGTGTTGCTAATATTATAGTGAAGTTGGCACTCCAAACAGGTAAAGATGTTAGTATTGAAGACTTAGACTTCAAAACTAAAAAGTCTAAGACCGAAACGAAACAGAACAAGAAGTATAATGAGATGATACACTCACTAGCGTATCGTCAGTTTGGTGATATAGTCGAAAGTGTTACCTATAAAAATAAAGTAAATCTAATCAAAGTCAACCCAGCTTGGACATCTTGGTTGGCCAAAGAGAAATACTGCGGGGCTATGAAGCTTAACGTCCACGTCGGAGCTTCATATGTAATTGCTAGACAAGGACAAGGTTATAAAGACACCTTCAAATAGTCTTTAAAGTGCAACCTTATAAAGATGTATTGACGCAAGACAGTCAAGCATTTCCCTTTAGGGTGGTGTTTAGTTAGAAGTATAAGCGACAAGTCTTATTGTGTGGCTACAAGTCGAAATAAGATGAGTTTATATGGAATAGGTTAACCGTAAGACCTTGAGTTGAAATACTCCAAAATTAATCTAGAAATGGTGAATTTCTCAATTTTCCTAATTTCTAGTTACGGTCAAAGACTTGTTATTATTAATTATTATGCAGATTATCCTAGAAATTCTATCTACTTCCATTGGTCTGGATACACAGACAGAGCGATATTCGAGTTAAAAGAATTTAGGAATTACATTCAGGAAAACTTAGACAAAATCAAAGACGTCGAAACCTTCACAAATTATTGTAAACGATATGAATCAAACAGAGATTGCATTGTGCATACAACTCAAGAAGGAATAGAGGAACACGAAGCTATCGCTGAGGCTACTATACCAATATATTGGGACGCTGATTTCCAAGACGCAACATATAAGTTATGGGACGTTGTCATGTGTCAAAATGCTGGCGCTTGGTTGGGAGACCATCCAGATGAAATTTTACCGTTACCACATGATATCATCTTACAATCGCTTATCCTCGAAGATATTGATTGGTGTGAATCCGAAATACCGTCGATATGGTACGATAAAGACGAACATTTAGTCTATGAAAAAATGAATAACTATTGCATTTCGTACGATATTATGATATAATGATATTGAAACAGTAAATCCACGCACGGTGCGAAAGTAGGTTCGAGCCCTACTGTGGAATTAACAAAGACATGAAAGGATGTATTTATGACCGACACTATTTTATTACTATCTGACATTGACCAAATACGTGAACGTCCAGGGACGTTTATAGGTGATAATGGTGAATGCGGATTAGCAACAATAATTCGTGAAATTATCGATAACGCAATTGACGAATATCCAAATTACCCTGACAAGACTAAGCCAGTAACCGTAACACTAAAAGCTGACGACTCTATTGTTGTGAGAGACCATGGTCGCGGAATTTCACCATACGAAAGTGAGGCAAATCCAGGCGAAATTGAAGAGCGATTAGTGTACACACGAATGGGTTCTGGTGGTAAGTTCCAAGCTAACCGTGAACAAAATGCCAACAGATTCTCTGGAGGGTTAAACGGTATTGGTGGGTGTGCTACCAACGCTATGAGCGATTTCCTTGATATAACAATCTACAAAGACGGATACATCTTCCATGACCGTTTTGAAGACGGGGAACCTGTAGTTAAATTGAAAAACGGAAAACTCCCAAAAGTTAAACAAAAGACAGCCGAGACAGGTACACAAGTTCACTTCAAACCTTCAAATAAACCTAAACGCCTAACAACAACCAAGGTAAATGAAGATATGCTAAAGCAGCTTTTAGAGCAACGAGCGTATCTCAATAAAGGTTTGACACTCGAGTTAATCAATGAAAAAGAGGGTGAAACATATACGTTTCACGCCCCCAACGGATTGTTAGACTATATCACTAAGATTACAGCGGATACGAAAAACCTAACCAAACCATTTATAGTCTCTGGATATAAATCAGAAGAAGTTGATGGATTCGAGGTGCATATGCAAGCGGACATCGCTCTTGTATTCTCAGACGATAAAACATATTCTCTTGAAGCCTCTACAAACGGTATCCGTAATAAACTAGGTGGAACACATGTGAAAGGATTTGAAGATGGGCTAGTTCGACTAATGAAGCATTATTATGCTGAGTTCAGCTCAGACCTCAATACGAAATATCGAAAACAAATAGACCTCATCAAGAAAATTCTAAATGTCGACGACGTTAGTAAGTTATTCCAGAAAAAGACCCTAATGCAAAGAACTCATGTCATTATTGACTTCAAACATAACAACCCAATGTTGGCACCTCAAACTAAAGACGAACTAAATAACAAAGAAGTAGTCCCGATGGTGAGTGACGTCTTTTATGATAAAGCGAGATTGCATCTTGACAAAAACATAACTGCCGTACACAAACTCTTAGACCAATTAATCAAAGAGTTATATGAGAAAGCTAAAGAGTTAGATAAGAATACTACTATCTCAAAAAAAGACGCGAAGATTGCGTTATCTACAAAACTAGCTCAAGCACGTGGAAAAGACCCTAAGAAACTAGAACTCATACTGGTTGAGGGTGACTCGGCAGCAGGTACCCTTAAAGCAAACAGGGACGCAGACTTCCAAGCTATATTGCCACTTCGCGGTAAGGTACTCAACGTAAATAAAGCAACGTTATCTAAAGCCCTAGAGAACCAAGAGATTACCACTATATTCTCTGTACTCGGTATCTCATTCGGCGCTAAATACGACCCGAAACAACTAAAGTATCATAAAATAATCATCGGTACTGACCAAGACGTTGACGGTAAACATATTCGCACACTACTCATCACGTTGTTTATGAAGTATGCCCCGGGTATTGTGTTAGGTGGTCATCTATACTTCTTAGATACACCATTATTTGTGAACTACGGACGTAATAAAATTCACTACACATACTCTGAAGATGAGCAGTTAAAATATCTCAGTCGAAATAAGCCTAAATATGTCGAGCGAAACAAAGGTCTAGGAGAGCTTTCTGCCGACCAGGTAAATGAGACTATCCTGAATCCACAAACTAGAAAACTAACTCAACTACGCGTGGATGACCCTGATGTACTAGCTTCACTCATAGATGACTTAATGGGTGATAATACGGCGAAACGTAAACAACTATTCTTCGACAAATAGTTTTCGGCATTTGGTATACACCAAATGCCTGGCCCCATGGGGTTAGACCCCATACCCCTTCTATTTTGTGATAAAATTAAAATCTATAAAAACGATGAAACCGGATTAATTTTAACAATGAGTTATTCGCACTTTGTCTACACAAAGTGCAGGTCATGGGGTTCTGACCCCAAACCCCTTAATTTTCATGAATAAAAATTCACCCGAGTCAAATCGGAAAAATAAAATATTAATATACAAGCGAGGTATAAAATTATGAATAAAACAACTATGACAATTGCAACATTAGCGGCTGCAGGTACTGCGGTATTAGTAGGTGGTGGAGATGCTTCGGCAGCAGAAAACACTACAAGTGAAGTGAGTACAGAATCTACACAACCAACTAAAGTAACAAAAGTAACAGACAATCAAGTTTTAGACGCGAAGAAAGCTGTTGACAACAAGAAAGCAGAAGTGTCTAACACTCAAAAAGAAATCAACAAAGTACAAGGTACTATTGACAACAAAACTGAAGTTAAGAAAGCTTTAACTGAAGAAAAAGGTCAATTAACAAAAGATATCGCTGATGCTAAAAATACTACACCAGCGGATGTAGCTAAAATTGAAGATAAAATCAATGCTCAAAAACAAAATAAAGCTGATAAAGCAAACGAGTTAGAGAAAGCTAAAACAAATGAAGCTGGAAAACAAACTGTAGCTCAAGAAAAAGCTAAAGAAGTAGAAAAAGCTCAAGAAAATGTAAATAAAGCTGACAAAGATGTTGAAGCTAAGAAACAAGCATTAGACCCTAAAGCTGAAGAAATCGCAAAAGACAACGTAGCAAAAGCTACTGCTGATTTAGCAAATAAAGAAGCTAAACAAAAAGAAGCTAAAACGAATTTAGACGCGGCTAAAGCTTTTGACGCAGATTTATCTGAGAAAAAAGTAAACGCAAACGCTGATGTTATCGTAAAAGCAAAAGACAAAGAAGACAAAACAAGTGAAGTTACAAAAACAACTAAAGCACAAAAAGATGCAAAAGAAGCTGTTGAGAACGCATTCGCGTATCCAACAAAAGTAGTAACTACACCAGAATGGATTAAAGCATTCAAAGAATTCAAAGCTATTGACGAAGCAAGATTTGATAGAGACGCTTGGAAGAAAGCTAATCCTCAAAAACCTGGTGAGAGCGCGTCTGATTATTTCGACCGTGTAGACGCCGCTTGGGATAAGTTCTCAGAAGAAAACTCTGCAAAACGTAAAGAAGCTATCAAGAAAGTAATTGAGGCCGATAGAGAGTTACGTGAGAATCATGACTACAACGAGATTATCGAAGGGTACACTAACGCAAAAGATAATAGTGTTGTATACGACGTTAACAACATCCCGACAGACGTATTAGTTGAAGCATCTCAATACTTTGCTCAATTAATCAACTCAGCTCGTGAAGAGTTAGGGATTACTGAAAAAGTAAAAGTACACAAAGACGCTGTCGAATTCGCTCGTGAAGTAGCTAAATCAGTTGTGGACAACAACATTAAAAAGTTTGGTCACTTTGGTCGTGGAATCAACGACGCTGCGCGTAAACGTGGTTTACCAACTTCGGCTAAACCAGGTGTAGATACAACTAGCCAATTCTACGAAAACTTAGCTGGTAGTGTCTTCGAAGGTATGCAAATAACTAAACAACAATTATTCCACGAAATCTATATGGCTGCAAACCAATTCTTACACGAAGGGCCAACTACAGGTCACTACCAACATGCTATCACATTAGTACGTGACAAAAATGTAGGTATCGCATTATCACAAGTTGAAGGTGCAGACTTTATGCAAATTCATGCTATTGCGATTAATCCATCAACAGTTAAGAACGGTTCATATGACGCTATCTACGGACCTCAAACATTATTACCAAATGCTGTGTACGAAGATAAAGCTACATTACAAGCTAAATTAGACAAAGCAAATAGTGATTTAGAAACAGCAAAAGCAGAGTTAGCTAAAGCAACTACAGCTCTAGACACTGCTCGCGCTAAAGTAGCTGAATTAAACGCTATTCAAACTAAAACACCAGATGCTCAAGCTAAGTACAACGAAGCTGTAAAAGCTGTGAACGATGCAAAAGTAGCTAAAGATGACGCTGAAAATAACTTACGTAATGTGACTGCTGATAAAGCAACTAAAGAAAAAGCTTTAAGTGACGCAATCAAAGTACAAAGTGCAGCTCAAGCTAAACTAGCAGAAACAAAGGCTGTTCACGCTAATGCAGTAGTTGAATACAACAAAGCTGTTGAAGCTCGTGTAGCAGTTGAAGACGCAATCAAATCTATCGAAAATGAAATTGCTACGTTAACTAACGAAAAAGTTGAGTTAGAAAACAAAATTGCAAAACGCGCTGAAAACGAAGCTAGATTAGTTGAAGTGAATAAAGAAATCGACAGATTAAACGATGAAATCAGCAAACTTACTGCTGAAGTGTCTAAGTTCAAAAACACTGAAGATAAGTTAAACGGTGAATTAGCTGGATTAGAAAAAGAGTATGTAACATTACTTGGAATCTACACTGCTGAACACATGCCAGCAACTCCTGTTGTTGACGAATTACCAGCGATTGAAATCGAAGAATTCACTCGTGAAGAAGACGTTGAGTTTAACACAGTTGAAACTGAAGATACTACAATCCCTGTTGGTGAAAAAGTAGTTAAACAAGAAGGTGTAAACGGTCACCGTGTTGTTAAAGTAATGAAATTCATCGATAATGGTGTGTTAAAAGCTATCGAAGAAACAGTAGTTAGCGAAATCAAACCAGTGAATAAAGTTGTTGCTGTAGGTGTTGAAAAACCTAAAGTAAACACAATCGGTCAAAATGCTACAACAAACGTAACAAAACCAGTATCTCACAAAGTAACAGAAACTAAAGTTGCTGGAGCTACTAAAACTACTAAAGTAGGTAAAGCATTACCTAACACTGGTAGCGAGTCTACTACAACAGTTGGATTAGGTGCATTAGCATTACTTACTGTTGTAGGTTTAAGACGTAAAAATACTGCAAAATAATAACGAGGGAGGGTTAAACCCTCCCATTTAGTGCTCGTGGCGGAACGGCAGACGCACCAGCTTGAGGGGCTGGCGAGGAATCTCGTGTGGGTTCAAATCCCACTGAGCGCATAGGTGTTAAACACCGACCATAAAATATGCACTGGGTTTCCCTACCCAGTGCTACCTCGCATTTAATTATGCAGAAAGGGGAAAATCCATGGAAATGATTTTACAGTGGTCATCCCACTGACCTAATTTTTTTTCCGGGTTTTTTTATTCCACTATTGACATCAAGACTAATGTCATGATATAATAATTACAAATACAAACGACAAGGAAGTGTAAAATGGTAAAAATTAACACAGTGAATACCGCTGATTCGTTTCTAAATGATTATTACGAATACGGTATGCACACAATAGAAGATAGAGCTTTAGCCGATGTGCGGGATGGTCTTAAACCTGTGCATCGTAGAATTGTATACGATATGTTAGATTCGAAATTAACATCAAAAAGTAGACCAGCAAAAGTTAGTAAAATTGTAGGGCAAGTTATGGGTAAATATCACCCTCATGGTGATACAGCCATCGCTGGCGCACTTGTTGGACTCTCGACATGGTGGAAAAATCCACTACCAATCGTAAAAGTAAAAGGTAATAACGGGTCAATCTACGGTGACCCTGCAGCGCATGGTAGGTATATCGAAGCAAATCTGACACCTGCAGGAGAAAAATATGGTGAATTCCTCAAGGAAGGTATCGTCCCGTTCGTACCAAACTATGATGAAACAGAAAAGATGCCGACAGTCTTACCAGCACAACTCCCATATCTACTCATCAACGGTTCACTTGGTATTGCCGTTAGTATTTCAGGGTCAATCCCAACCCACAACCCTCACGAGGCTGTTAGCGCATTTATCGCATACGCTAAGAAACCAAAAATTAAGACCTATGAATTACTCGAGATTATACCGGGACCAGATTTCCCGTCAAAAGGTAGAGTAATTAACCAAGATGACCTACTCGAAATCTATGAGACGGGTGTTGGTACGCTACGACTTCAAGGTCGGGTTAGATATGATAGAAAACAACATAGTCTGCATATTTATGAACTACCGTTCACATTCTCGGGGTCGATGGATAAGTTAGTTGACGAGCTCACTAAAGGGTCGATGGAGCGAGTTATCAAAAAGGGTGGTAAGAAGGTAAAACAGCCAGCCAAATTCCCTATGATTACAGAAGTTGCCGACAACAGTGGTCGTGACGGAATTGATATTAAGTTATCACTCGCTAAAGGAGCAAACCCTGACGCTGTGATACAAATGTTATTTGCTAAAACGAGATTAGAATCAACATATAGATTTGAATTCTTAGCTCTTAATAACAATAAAGTTAAGCAGTACTCGCTCAAATCGTACTTTAAAGAGTATTTAGAGTTCCAGCACGAAATAGTGAAGAATGAACATAGCCTAAAACTAGCTGGACTTCAAAAAAGAATGAATATAGTTCACGGTTTACTAATTCTACAAAACGTAGTGGATGAAGTAATAGCCTCAGCAAAAGCGTCGGCATCAAAAGCTGAGTTGATAGAGGTTCTAACAACAGGTAAAGTCTTGGACGTGCCTAAGAAATACCATAAAACTATTAAGACATTCCGCTTTAATCAGGAACAAGCTGAACATATAGCAAGTATTGCCATCTACAAATTATCTCGTTTTGACCAACAAGAGCTTGTAAAAGAAGGTCAATCACTCCAAAAAGAGATAGCTCAAGTAGAAGCAATCGTAACTGATGAGAAAAAGCGTCATAAACTAATAATCAAACGTCACGAACAGATGTTACCACAACTACCATCTGAAAGACAGACTGAAATTGTGCAGGAGTCTATAACTAAAGCCCCAACTATCGAGCAAGAAGTTGTTGATGTGTTTGTTGCGATGGATAAATATCAATATGTCCGCATCGAAAATAAAGAGTTTGACGGTGCAACCAAGCTAACAACAAAAGACCGTATAGGGTTCTTTGATTCAGAGGGTGTTCTATGGAATGTACACTTAGAAAATCAGAAACCAACAAAAGACCGAGGGACACTCGCAACTGCACTAGTCGATGCTACAAACATCGTTGGTATAACTACAACGGTGTCGCAAGATAAAGAACATCTAGGATTATTCATATTTGCGAGTGGTCATGTCAGAGTGTCTGATATGCGAAAATATATGACAAAACAAAAAGCAACCAAAGTCGCGTCAGGTAAAACAAAAGAACAGCTCATAGCGTACTATGATATTCCTGAAATGGCTACAAACGTCACTATAAATGACCAAGAATTTAAAATTAGTGAACTTAGCCTACAAGGTGTCTCGGGACTAGGTCGTAAGACTATTAAACCTACAGAGCTAGTAGACGTTGAGTTTAAGTAGGTGCACTATGAACAATCTAAAGAAACATTTCACTCTCACAGGAGAGTATCGTAAAGATGCGAAATTTATCGTGCAAAATACAAAAGGTATGCGCGGACTTGGGGTTATAAACTCACTCATAAATATAGTCGCATTCGTACTCCTACTAGACCCAGGGTATGAGACCCTCTTGTTATTCAATAGGTGGGTTCAATCACACGGTCATCTTATAATAGAGCCTGATTGGACTAAAGTGACAGTTACACTCGTCGGTCTATTCATATGGTTTGTTGCTCACACATACTGTACTCGAACATTCTATGAATTGACCACGGGTTATAGATACACGTTACCCAAGCTAGTGTGGATGTATATGAAAAAAATTGTATGGACTATCCCATCAATTATACTTAGTATCGGTCTAGGATTCATCTCGCCGATATTCTACGTACTCCCGGTAATTATGATAGGTATCCTTTCATATTATCAACTACGTGCGTTACAACTTGGTTCATTCCTAAAAGCGTTCAGGAGTCTACCCATCACTACACTACAGATATATGTGTTCGGTGAGTTTCTAAATCTGATGACTCTAAACATTTATGGAGTATATCTGAAACCGATAAAAGTAGCCTATCAATATGTAGTTACAAAAAAAGAAAGCCGATAGGCTTTCTTTTTATTTTCGTTCACGAACACTTGCCGTGTATTGGTTGACTCCGTTTTGAATATCAAGTTTTGTCATACAATCAGTACCACCCTCTTTAGCCATACGGTAATTTCGGGCAGTAATAATACTCTGAAGTACGTTACGCACTAATCCCCCGTTACCACCATTTGTGTAACGACCATTTGTGTCAGGTTTAGATAGATGTAGTTCTGTAACTTTTTTGAAGATAATCGGCATCACACGCTCGAGCGCAGGGTCTTCATACTCAATTTCATTTGATTTTCGCATAAGCTCGAATATTTGAGCCATCTCCTCTGGTGTGTAGTCATCAAACTCAATCCACGCAGTACGACGCTCAATACCAATATTAGACGCCTGTAATTCTTTCATCTCTTTGGTATATCCAGCCATTATCACGATTAGGTCACTACGGTTATCTTCCATCTCACGAATTAGCACCGAGAGCGCATCATCATTAAATGTGTTCTGACCATCTTTAACAGATAATTGATATGCTTCGTCTATAAATAGAACTCCGCCACGCGCCTTATCAATAATTTCCTTAACATTTTGTGCTGTTTGACCGACATACCCTTTAATGAGGGAGTCAACCGTAGCTTGTGTAAGTTTGTTTTCAGGAATAGCTCCTATTTCAAACAACGCTTCGGCAACGATACGAGCCACAGTAGTTTTACCCGTACCAGGGTCACCCGCAAATATCATATGGTATGAGAAATCGAAGTCTTTATTTTGATTAACTTTACGTTGTTGATTGTTGATTAGAATCTTCTCAATCTCAGTTTTAACTCGGCGTAGACCTATCAACTCGTTAAGTTTTTCAACGGCAGTCTTTTGTTTACTATTAGAATTAACTTTAGAGCGCACAAAAGATGCATTCGTCGAATCAAATTCCCAGAAATTATCATCTACAACATCCATAGCACTAAATGCTGACGATGTGAGTTTGTGGCGTAGTATTCCTTTTGGACAATTCGTGTTTTTCAGAGTAATATTACAGTTTACACCAAATATACCCATAAAGTCAGATGAGCCTGCATACAGTAAGTTGTCAATCACAACATCCCCGTCCACATAAGCACACACCAATGAGCCAGTTTGATTTCCAAGAGGACCAAGCGAATGTTCTTTCTCAAGTTTGACAGATGGTTCACTATGTTCTGGTTGTAGTAGGCAACTTGTCATTATACCATCACCCAGTGTTACGAATTTATTCAACCTACAATCCTCTAAGTTAAATTGGTCTAGTACTGTAGAAGACAAGTCACATCCACGTAGTTGACTAGGGCCTTGAATAAAACTTTTCTCAACACGAGTGCTAAGTTCTATATCTCCATCATAATACGATGAGAATTTAGTATCAAATCCAGTAAACTGCACCTCAGGCTCTGTTTGAACACTCATTAGTTCACAAGTTCGTACGGTGCAAGTACCCGATTTAACCCATAGTAATGGGTAGAACTCTCGTACAGGCCCCTTGATTTTGAACTTACAATTGTTAAGTTCCAAGCGACCTTCACTCACAATCGCGTTACTACGCGTCTCACTAACAAAATTCATATCGTAAATAACAAGGTGGTTATTAGTGCTAATACCAACAACACCCTGTTCACTTAGGAATTTGTTATTATTTCCTTTAATTATCACTGCTTTCGTTGTTGTGACCGATTCTTTAATTGTCTTATGTATCTCTATTATATCATCATCTTTAGCTTTCGCAAGAGCGTCCGCTAATGTTTTACATCTATTAAGCGGATTGAATCCACCAACATGATATGTTTTAATCTTAATCACTTCCTTTATTTCATCTATCTACATTATATCACACATCAACTCAATATGGAAGTGTTTTACGCTTTTTTTCGCTAATTTGTGTACACAAATTAGCTACTATGGGGTTAACCCCAAACCCCTGTCATTTCATAGATAACCTTAAAGAATCAAAAATGGTGGTGAAAAACTTGACACAATTAGAACAAAAATTAAAAGAATTCATTGAAATAGACAAACTTCAGCCACAAGAGTTGTTACTTAAGAAAATGCGTTTTGTAGGCGAAAAACAACTAAAGGATATTGTTGAGAAAAACTTAGAAATCAACATACTTCACCAAGAATACGTTAAAGGGAACAAGAACTTTGAAGACGACTTACCCTACCCGGATTCTTACTGGGAAGACTTAGCAGGTTTTGAGCAATACGGATTGGGTTACCGACCTTGTGCCTCAGATTTTAGAGCACTATTACGACATAGGGATATATCAGTTTACACGATAGATGAGGCTGTCGGTATACTCAAACTGATAACGCAACATATCATTATAGAAAGGATGGTTCAAAATGAACTATAAAGAATATCTAGAACAGAATATAAAACAAATAATTCACGAATGCGAGCAATTAGAACCACCGTATCATATATGTTTTACACATCAAGATGGAAAGCTCAAACACTTAATAAACCCTGAACCTCAGGATATCGCAATAGTAGAGCTATTCAGTATGAGCTCGATTATGGAATTGTCACAAGGTCTGGACTTTGATGCGATAGATGAAAAACTGAAAAAGCTTTCAAATATCGAACACTGCGTTGGTCAATCAATGGGAGAGTTAGTTGATGAAGTAATCACTATACAAAAGAATATGTTAACATATTTGATAGTAAATGTGAGCGACCACATTACTATATCTGTTGACTCATCGTGGATACATGAATATACATGTCTTGGTCAGGTGCACGACTTGAATTTACCAGACGGATTTTTAATCGCACACTTTACTGAAGAACAAATTGACGCGAGATGTGATGACTTTATGCGACTTGTACGTAAGCTGAAAGGGGACGAGAAAGATGGAATTTAATCTACCAAGAATAATACAAGTTGTATACTTTAAAGACACGTTTCTCATGGAAAAAGATGGATACTACCACCTGTATTATTTGAACACGCCAATAGTTACGACTGACGAGAACGACAATGTCGTGTGGGTTCATGATGAATATGTTAAACAACACGGTGTAGTTGCTAATTTACGACGTGCAGCGAGTTTAGACCCAGATAGCGAACATCATATATACTATGATAGATTGAATATTACCAAGGCGACAAAACGCTTAAATGAATATATATAGACGAAAGGCCAGATTTTAGTGTGAATGGTGTAAACTTAAGAGGTATACCTAACCGAGAACGTAAGAAATTACTTATGGAATTCTACGAAAATCAACGCAAAGAAGAACCTAAACAAGAACAATTTAAGATTAGAGAATAGAAAAATTCTACCAGAGGTCTTGACTAACATCGCAATATACGGTACAATATAAGTGTAGTAAATTGTCAAGACCCTGATTTAACTTGAAAGGATAGATTATAACATGACAAAATATGTAAAAGTCGATTTGTTGACACTATTTGAAGCTCATCGTGTTGCAAAGCAAAGAATCAAGCATAGCTACGCAATCTATGTAACACTGACTGTGTTATGGGTTATATTCGCTATAATTCCAGGAGCGACTATGAAATATGTCGCACTTACAACAGCGACGGTGGCGTTGATAACCATCGGATATAACACGTTTGAGAAGAAACGTTTGGTGGACACGAATAATGCAATAATAGATAAACTAATAGTTGACGAATATATCAAGATTAAAAATAAAACAATTACGCACGATGAGCAAACACCTAGCGTGTGGTACAAACGCGTATTCGGAGAAAAGACCTTGTCCATGTTGCGAGTACAATACACAACACTACAAAAGGTGACTATCGAATTCGTAGAGGTTACATACCCTGGATTTTACGAAAATTACCAACATATAATTAACCAACTAGGTTGGGATATATCGAATGCGACAATTACGCTATATGACCAAGATAACGTAGTAATCGAACAATTTATAGTGACACACCCAGGTGGTGAGCAAGATGTGTAACTTATTAAGTTTAATAGACATTGAACGCATTATGAGTAATTCGAATTTACACCTTATAGCGGCTCCTCTGTTTTTGGCACTGATTTGGTCGTGGACAAAATCTTTAGGACGCACAATGGATATTGTAATAACCGTGTTCTCATTGTGGTTCATACCCATAACAATTTTGATAACAGAACTATACCTAAATCATAAGGATGTGTCCGAAATAAATTTAGTAATAGTTTACCCGGGATATTGGGTATACTTGGTTATTGCAACTATAGTTGTGATACCCGCCGTCCTGGTATTTAAGACGAAAGGATAAAGGATAACTTATGCACAAAATAACATTAAAATATTTCAAGACAATAGACAAAGATAGATTACAAAAAGGTACTATCTCAAACACACGTAGATTATTACAACGCGGGGTATATGTAAAAGGTTTACCGCACTTAGACGATGAGGTGACTAGCATACTTTTAGAAATGTACGGTTTTGACCTACGTAACGCTAATTCAACATTTTACAATAGTTACGCAGAACGTCTCAACAAAGATTGGATAGACGTTGTGATTGACCGCCTTACACACTATTGGTCTGGTGGTCAATACATTCCAAACGAAATTGACACTATGGTGAATGAATTTATCACCAAACATATGGTCACAATCGAATGTGTTGACTCTATCACAACAAAGAATATGATAACTAAGTTCGTCCGAGAACCGTTCGCAATACCAACAGCTGATATTGACGATTTCGTCCAAACATTAAGAAGTTACAAAATATATTCAGTACCGGGTAATAAGCAAATTATGATTAAACTTGCAACGGATACCGGGTTTGTAATCGCTGACCCACACCTATTTTTCAGACAACTTGTGTATCTGGTGACCGACTCGACAGAACTGGTAAAATCAAAAGCGGTTATTGACAACTTTGATTTCCTACTAAATTATGCGAGTACTGCGAAGCGTGAGAAAGTAGCCGCATTTATCTTAGCGTATGAAGAAGAGTTAGGATTAATTGATTTGGCAAAACATTTCCGACCAAATAAGCAACTATGGTTATTACTTCGTAAATATATTGTTTCTACTCGACCAACCATCAACAAAATCAAACGACTATCGGAAAAAGTCCATGTAGACCACACACCTGAGACAATTTTTGATAAAGATGAAAGTGTTCTGCGAGAAATGAATATTTATCAACTGATAAAAGTATTCAACTACCTACAAGAACATGTTCACATGAATGTTGTGGAGTCTGATAACTTACAATTATACCGAATTCGAAACGGTAAGGTGTTTATCAAAGAATACAACGCGGAAAACCGCACCGAAAAAGCGATTGAACTCCTACAATCAATTGCTATGGAATTTAGACGTAGATATCAAGGTAAAGATGTAAGTGTATATCTGGGTGGTAACCAAGCGTCTATTAAGATGCCAACGTCAGGTAAAAACTTTATCGGTTCATACCCAATGTACACATCATTTCCTATTAAAGCGAATACACAAGTAGGTTTTTATTGGGACAAAGATAAAGACTTAGACCTGCACGCTAAAGGAATTGATGGTTCGCATATAGGTTTCTATTCAGAAACGTCACGTAACGTTGTATATAGCGGTGATATGGTACGATTAAATAAGCAAGGTTTGGCTGCCGAAGGTATGTTAATCCTCGACCCGACTGAGGGTAGTTATGCGTTTAATATGTCACCATTTAGCACTCGTGGTTCAAAACCAGGCTACACGCTATTCGTTGGTGATGGAAAGGTTGTCCCAAAACGTGATGGGATTATCCATAAAGACCAGATAATCTTCCACAACCATATCGAAAGTGACGACCCACTAACATTTGCTGTAAGTCTGAGTGACCAACTGATACTTACAAACTTCTCAGTGGGTGGATTTATGCCTGACGAAACAACTTCACAAGCGCTAATATCTCTTGTTGAGAGAAAAGAGCAATGCTCACTAAGCCTTCACGAGTTTTGTATGTTCGCAGGGATAGAAATTGTCAGCGAGAAGAAAGAAAACTCAATCGACTTCTCAATGGAAGGTATATCGACAAATAGTTTTATCGAGCTACTGATGGTATAAGGCTATGTTAGAACGTATTGACACAAACAAACCGATAGAAGTGCATGTCCGTTTTCGCGACGGGCATCGCACTCACGACGATATTATCGGTGTAACAGACGACCCGACAAACGTACCAACGATTGTTGAAAAACATATCGAAAGCACTATGGGAACAGCACCCTACGTGGAATATAAGCCTAATCACAATCAAGTAATTGTAGATTACGCGTCTTATAATTCACATATCTACTGTACTAATTTACGTCTACAAATGTAGACGTAAATTAGACCAGATAGTCGTCTACATTTGTAGACATCAACAAAACTAAATAGTCGTCTACACTTGTAGACATCAACAAATTAAATAGTCGTCTACATTTGTAGACGAATAACGAACAGAAAGGTGAATATATGGAACTGAACAAATATTACAATATACGAACAAAAACGCACATATTCTATAACTATAAATTGGTAGGTATGACTGATACTGATTATTCATTTGAACCTACAGAGTCGTCAAGACACAACAACCCATTACTTGTGGTTGTAGATAAACACGCACAAATAGAGCCAGCGAGTGAACATATGAATATGTTCGATTTGAGCAGATATGAACGAGTAGGTGAACAATAATGAACAGAATTATAATACATTTCGATAACCCAAGTAATTTACCATTAGATAAGTTAGGTGCCAAGTGTCTGACAAGGTTCGATGTGAAATTCGAAGATATACAGTTTCACACTATAAGGGAATTATTCCATTCAGCAGGATACACTATTCAGGATGTTGTCGAACTTGCTGACACTGAACTTAGACCAGAGGATTACAAAGATATGTGTGAATTGTACGACACATCTGGTTATTGGTCAGCCGAAGAAATTATCGATATGTTTCTCGGTAGAACTATAGCGATATTCGATTCTATCGAAGACTATGTGCGAGAAAGATGGTACCTCCTAGAAAGTGTACCAGAGAATCATCGTGACGAGATAATAGACTATCTCAACCTAGACAAAATAACAAGACCACTTAAGGTCGCAAATGAAATAGCTATAAGTGACAACGGCAAAGTCTTTGTCCCAGAAAGGATTTAATAATGTTACCAGATAAATTACAACAAATACTAAATGGAAATGATAGTCTTGAATTGCGTGAAGATGTCGCCAATATCTTTTTAGATTTATGTAAAGATGACAAGGTAAAAGAATTCGCACAAATCTTACTCAATAATATTGAAACTCTAGAATGCCCAGAAGGTGTGTTCGAAAGTTTATTCACAAGCGCCATCTACGACGTTGAACTGAGCGAACCTGCACCATACGATTTGGCGACTATTGAACCCGAAGCAACTAACTACACATTCTGTTTCGGTTATGGTGGAAAACCTCTAACACTATCTATTGACAGAAATGATGAATATATAGTAACAAATATCGAGGTGCACGATGCTCACTGAACTAAAAGAGTTTTGGAAAAACACAAAAACCTATGACTTTAACGATTACATAAACCGAGACCCTGATTTTGTAGAGATTGAAGTCGCGGAACATAAACCACCAACCAAAAAGCAACGAGTCGCGTACGGGAGTCTGTTTCTCATAACGTTGATTATTATCGATACTCTTTCGTATCTAAATTCATCCGTCTCGATAACAGTTATCTTATGTAACGTGCTGTTCATAGTCCTACTTATCTCCACTGTAACATTGAAAAGTATAACTATCGGGAAGATAATCAAAGATGACGAGTACACCCTCAAGTTATCAAAAGATGAAAAACGTATATACGCCAAAACACCGCACGACACGTATCCATGCCGAATCAGTATAATTAGGCGACGTCCAGAGTCTCTACCTCGCGAAGTTAAATTTATGGGTCGAACAGTAGTGCAAGAGCCTATTATCGAAGATTTAGACGATGTAATTTACAAGGAATCGTGTGAATATCTCACAATCCTTGATGAAGACGATAAATTCTACTACTGTACACATATCGACTCGGAACAAGTGGACATCGATATACAAAACGCTCTTCGTTCAGAAAAACGGGGTGAACGAATCGTAGGTACTATCGCCAAGAACATAAGTGATGGTGGCATAGACTTAAAACCATTCCTATTAGAAAAATCAAAAGTAGAAAGGTAAATGATATGCTGAGAATTATCGAAATTACAACTCATGAGCAAGTCAATTGGGGCGTCACAGTAGTTGTTGCTGTGCTAGCTGGTATAGCAATGCTTCTCCTGATATTCTTGGGTATGCTCGTCATGTACGACGAAGATATAACTGACCCGCAATATAGACGTCATCGTCGCGTTGCATGTGCGATTGTAGTAGCAACAATCTGCGTGATTGTGTCAAATTTCCAACTCAAAACGACAAAAGAAGATATAAGAGTCCTGGATTCATCGGAATATAATTTACATGTGACCAAAGACAAAAGTAAACTATACCTCTCTAATCCGGATGGTCGAGACATACGCTTTGAATTAGGCGACACGAGTTACACAACCCGTGCGACAGCACTTAATGTGAAATCTCACGATGGTGTAACATATACTATTGAAGCACCTGTTCCAAACCAATCAGGTGTGTCAGACATCAAACAAATCGAAGTTGTGTTCAATACTGCCGACTACAAAATTCAACACGATTAATTCGCCTAAAATATACATTTTAGGCTACAACGGGGCTCACCCCGGGCCCCGTAATTTTCTTGATTGCTAAAGAAAGGAGAAATATTATGAACCCGTCATTATCCCAATTAGACAAAACGATAGCCGAGTTTCGAAAGCAGAAAAGTTCTGAACTCGCTACATTTAAACTCACAAACCCAGAAGAAGTGTCTGGCGCAATACTATTTGAGGTATACTCAAACTCTGATATAATCAAGTGTAGTACTATTTACGGACACATAGAATTATCTAACGAGCGTGGTGCCGACTTAAAACAGTTATATTTAAGTGCACTAGACGTACTCAAAAAGCACCAATCATTTTTAGATAAATTAAAACAAAAGGGTAGAGAAAGCCAGAAACAGCTCAGCCTAAGCCCTGATTTTTCAAAACACTTGTATTCATACTATCGTACAAAAACCGACGTAGATGGTTACCAATGTACGAAGTTCTCACGATACAATTGTAACAACATTTACACAATTGTCGACGAAAATGAAAATATCGGCTTCATCGTAGAGCACAAGAACACACCACTATTTTGGTATTATGGTCGTGACTTAGATGAAATGTTATCTGAGGCGTGTTCGATGATAGATGAGTATGAAGCACTATTAGACAATTTGAACCCTAAAACAACAAATAAATTATAACGAAAGAAGGCTTATAACTATGAAAATACAAATACATTATCCTAAAACTATAGAATCAGGGGACACAATCAGCACATTACCAACATATTCAATTAACGGAGTGATAATACAAGACGTCGTGACATTCGAACTTGTTAGACGCGCCTTACAACGATTCGAAATCGCCGCGGGCGTTAAAATCGGCGACCCAAATGGGAATCTTGCTACAAGCTCAATTACACAAGAAATTGTACACGAAATGATTGAGGTTATAGAGTCGGTGAATGGTAACGAGCAATTACTTGAAGATTACCTGACTGAACACGTACTACCAGAAGATTTATCAATTCAAGAAGAACCAGAACAATTAACATGCGTAGTAATGATAGAATGTGGTGAAGACGAAACAGAAGACCAAGTATTCTACGATATAGAATCTTCAAACACACTGTACTATAACGATGAGCCAATGAGCTACTCTATGGGTGGGATTCACGCTGGTGCAGTAAGTTATTCAAGTTATCCAGAACCAGAGCTTATTGATGCGAGCAAATACTTAGATGGGGACATGGACGATATACAATGTGTTGGAATGCTAGGTGCTTATGATTTCCCAGACTTTGACACGCTTAAGAAATGTATTCAGAGCTTCAAATCAGAGACTGACGAACCTAGTAACTCAGAAGATGGTGAGTATACCGACTCGTGGGAAGCTAACCGCGTATTCCGCACAGAAAATGTCAACACTAGACCAACAAGACTAGTTGACCTGAAGAAGTTCGGAATAAGAAGGTAATATTATGACAAAAGCTGACCAAATATTTAAACGAAACATAGAAAATATTCTCACAGACGGAGTAATGAGTGGTGATGCGCGCCCCGTGTATTCTGACGGGCGCAAGGCTCACTCGAAGTATATCACACAAGTATGTGACACCTACGACTTACAAAAAGGTGAATTTCCAATCACTACTTTGAGGCAAATCCCAATCAAATCAGCGATTAAAGAAATATTCTGGATATATCAAGACCAGACTAACGAATTGAAAGTTCTGGAAGAAAAATACAATGTCAAATATTGGCGTTTATGGGCTGTAGATGGTGAAAACAATATCGGAGAACGATATGGCGCAATAGTTAGAAAACACCAAATTATCGACCGACTACTTAAGCAACTGGAAGAAAACCCGTGGAATAGACGTAATGTAATATCACTTTGGGATTACGAGGCATTTGATGCGACTGGAGGTCTACTACCATGCGCATACAATGTGATGTTTGACGTCAGACAAGTTGGTGAAACTATTTATTTAGATTGCACATTAACACAGCGTAGTAACGATATGCTGGTTGCACATCATATCAACTCAATGCAATACGTCGCACTTCAGATGATGATTGCGTGTCATTTTGGTTGGGAAGTAGGTAAATTCTGTTATTTCGTGAATAACCTACACATCTATGATAATCAATTCGAACAAGCACTAGAGTTACTAAATAGACCTGAGATAGAATGTTCACCAAAACTGGAGTTAACATGTCCGAAAGGGACTAACTTCTACGACATTAAACCTGAAGACTTTGTCCTCTCAGAATATGAATATAATACACCACAGTTAAAATTTGACTTAGCTGTGTAGTTAGAGGTCACCGCAAAAGTGGTGACCTTGCTTTTAGAAAGGTGGGATACAGATGGTAATACTCAGACGTCCAGATTTGGACATGACAGATGAAGAATTTAAAGAATATTTAGACAAAAGTATATCCGACGAAGACATCAAGCAAATGTTCGATTGCTTAACACCCGATTACATTCTGACTGGTGACGAACTCACCGAATTACTTGAACTCTACAGTGGTACTCCGACCAGTATTTTGCGCACTTTGTCCAAATTAGACGGAGGTACAGTGAGGTTCACAAGTAACAGTCAGCGTAACTTGTTTGACACAGTGCTTCGTGACATTCAAAAATCATATTGGAGTCCAACTGGTGAAAAAATCAGAACATATATTGAGCCGTCACTTCTAGACGGTAGTGTTTCACCAATTCGATTAGATTATATACTCGTGAATGGCCGTGAAATGAACAGGTCATACACATTTTACGTCGAAAGTTAGAAAGAAGGTGAAGAAATGCTAAATAATATCGACAAGATGAAAGAACTATTACTGTATCAAGAAATCGAGTCCACAGAAGGTGACACCCTCAAACTTAAGAATGGCACCACCATTGAACTGTATGAAGAAGACTACGACTGATGTGCTGGTGCTGACGGTCGCTGGATAGTGACTGATAATTTTCAAGGTACAATCACAGATGTCAAGTTTGAATACAATGTTGATGTAGACGACCATTATTTGACTATAACTATATTTAACAATCAAAATAAAATTGCACAAGCAGACGCATTTGCAGATTGCGGTGGTAGTGGATACTATTACTCTGTACTATCGGTACGTGTACGAGATATCCACCATAATATTATAGATGATTTCAGATTGCTAGACACATATTAGAAAGGATGATACTATGGAACTAAATTATAAGAATATACAAACGATATTTACCAAATACGAACACGGAGACTGCTCGTTCGACGATGTGCTGAATAAGTTACAATCAGCTAGACTTACAGTATCTCGTGAGAACGTAAAGAAAATAAAGGATTACATACGTCGTGAAATTATAGATATAAACTGTAATCACACAGAGGATTTATGCGCTCAAATAATAACTATTAATGTACATAAGCCACGCGGGCTTAAAGAAGAGGTCACGGTTAAATACCTAAGAAACTTCGAAACTGTTGAACGCACATATCTTATTACTTTATAATATTCGTCTACAATTGTAGACGAAACACCAAAAGTCGTCTACAATTGTAGACGACTATATTTTAGGTCTACAACTATAGATAACTATAATTTAAGTCTACAATTGTAGACGACTTAGGATGTGATTTGTATTAATTATGGAAAATTACTCTATGAATTAAAACGAGAAAAGAAAAAGGAGTGTGAGACTATGGGCTTACCAGATAATTTGAAATATGAACCAACTGCGCATTTTAGACAAAGACTTGCAGAACGATTTAATATCCACGGTATGGGTTGGCGCTTGTTTATGCGTAAACTCTATCCCAAATTACAATTCGACGCAGAACAATCTGAACGCAACCCAGAGAAAAACGACGTCTATTTAGCAAAAGATGATGGTATCTACGTTGTTGTTGATACAAAGAATAAGAAGCTAATTACTATATATCGTGACCCGAATCAATTTGAAGAGCAATTAATCGAAAATATTGAAGCGGTCGAAACGGAGAAAATTGAAGGTGAATTCAGCCTGTCTGATTTCGCTGAACAACTGATTGCGCAAGAGAAAAACCTACGAATCACCAACAACTACCGTTACGCTCAACGAGTAATCCAATCTCGTGAAGAATTGATGAAAGAATATATGGAAGTATACGAGTTCATCAAAGACCACGAGGCAACTCCAGAAGCAATCAATAAAATGAATAGACTCCGAAATCTGGAGCGTAAAATACACAAACTATTCGGACAATTAGACTTACCACGGGAGGATGACCATGCTCAAACACCTAATCAATAAGATGTACAACATTCAAGAAGAAAGTGAAACTATCAAAGTTTACAGGCTAGAAGGTTTCGTCGTTGAACTAAACAGCGATGATATTATCTGTCGACTAAGTCCTAAAAATGAAATTGAGACCGGTAACATATCTGAGTTTTACGACACTGATGATTACAGAAGACCAGCATCCCCACGATGCGGACAAGTTACCTGTGACCTAGACGAACAAATTATCGCAAACAAAGGTGAAGAATTCCGTAGCGACAATAAATACTTCCTAACAGAAAGAAGTGCGCGACTATACTTGGTGAAACAAGAATTTCTAAGAAAAATCGAAAAGATTCGTGAAGAAATTTACCGAGTTCAACTCACCGCACCTAAAAGTGGATTCGTCCTTTACTCGGATTCTCTAATCGGATGGGGCAACGAGTTCAACCCCAAATTCATTGAACGAACAAAAACTGCTATAACCAAACTCGACGAAGACGGAATAAATTATCAAGTATGCGTCACCACGTTTAATGGTAAGGTTGAAATGAATGTGACAACCGCTCTTCGAAAATTGTACACATTCAAAGCTGATGTTAACGAACTATTTGCTCAATTCAAAGAAGATGAGAAAGCACTATATTCACTTGAAATTCAAAAACGATTCGACTATATTGCACTAATCGAATTGTTTGAGTCGTTAGACAAATAACTGGTCGAAATCCACTTTCTATGATATAATAAAAGAAAAAAGTAGAAAGTAGGACAAGAATGAATATAGAAGAAATGGAACAATTACTCAATGAGAGCCCGAAGAAAGTCGCCGGTATCAAATTTAAACCATCTATAAAACCGCTGGATGAATTTTATAACCTAATTGAAGATGAGTTTGATGGTACATTCCCGAAATCAGTATGGTTAAACTTAGAAGCAATAAGTTCATCATACGAATATCCAGATATGTATTATTCGCTTACAAAAACTGAAGATAACTATCTATTACTAGAACATGCGTATCGGAAATATGAAATGGACTTTGCAACGTTTCAGGAGTTCGAGTCATTAGAAAATGTTAACGAATACATCATCAATGAATTACGTGAACGAGCTAACACTGAAGATTTAGATAAGTTTCTAGATTACGAAAATATCAAAGACCATTCAGAAACCCTATCACAAGAAGATTTCGCAGGATTAGACGATTACGAAATATCAAGATAAATTATATAGTGGTGGTTGATTCCACCACTATTTTCTAAGGAAGTGAAATAATGAAATTAATACTACTATCAGGAGTTGCTGGTGTGGGTAAATCAACCTATATCAAAGAGAACCTAGCCGATGCAACTGTTTTATCATCTGATGAAATCGGAGCTGAGCTTGGTGTCACAGGTGGGAATAATTCCAAAGTATTCCAAACTATGTACGATAGAGCTCATGACTTAATGAGTCAAAAAGTAGACACTATAGTACTCGACGCTACCATGTTAACCAGGCGTAGACGATTAGGTGCGCTTTCACAAATAAATCCGCACAACTACGGTTATGAAGTTGAAGTTGTTCAATTACACAAACCCCTCCAAGAGATATTGAAACAAAACAAAATGCGTGAGGCGGTCGTACCTGAACAAACAGTAAAACAAATGTATTTATCTATGCAACCAGCAAAAGTTGGTGTAGATTGTGATAAATATACGCTTATAACACCACCATTTGAGAATTACAATAAAGAAGTGGCTAAAGGTATCAAAATCCCTCACAATTCACCATATCACAAAGAATCTATCAAAGAGCATATCGATATGACAGTGACGAAAGCAATTGAGTTATACGGGAATGAACATCCTGTAACTACTATTGCTCGCTACCACGACCTAGGTAAATCTGTTGCTCGCACAAAACGTACACATGATGAATTAACATCAAAATTCATTGAACGAACTATCGGTGAGCATGATAGCTACAAAGGTCACGAAAATGTATCAGCAATGTATTACCATATTGCGCGTCAAAACGAAGTCGACACAGACATTTCAGACGCCATATTACATCATATGAATGCTCACGACAGTATTGATATAGCTAAGAACAAGAGTGTTATTCGCAGTGAGGTGTCACCTCAAGCGATAGATTATATGGAGAGGTTTCGAGAAATAGACTCGGTAAGTAGGGTAGTTGACGAGGATTATGTCGATATGTATAAACGTATGCTGCAACTTGACCGAGATGTGAAGTCGTACAAAGAATCACCATCGAAAGACGCTTCACTATTAATCCAACTACTAGCCCATGAAGACATTATGCTTAGTATGAATGCAGAGGACTATACCAATCCTCTGTTCACATTCAAATATATGCATCAGGGTGTCGATTTTTCAGATAATCTGATACGTAACGCACGCGGGCTAACACTGGATATGAATGGTGAAATCCTAACTATTGGTTATGAGAAGTTCTTTAACTATAAACAATTATCGGATAAAGACTTCTATCACTATTACGATGATAAATTTAGAGAAGAATTCTCTGAATTGCACGATGACCACATCTACAATGTTTGGGAGAAACTAGATGGTACATTTCTAACTCTAGGCCTAGATGACAACAGGTTTGTAGCAGCTACGTCAGCATCAACCATGACGGAGTTTTCGAAAAACGCACAAGAATATTTCGAAAATCACCCATATTCCGATGAGATAAAACAATTTATTCGTGACGAGAATATGTGTCTATTCTTCGAGTACACATCACCAGAAAATCAGATTATCATCCCATACGATAAGGAAGAATATACATTGATTGGTGCACGTAAGAAAGACATAAACGACCACCGTATACATTTCTTATCGGAAGAAAAGTTAGACGAGCTTGGTCTATCGTCTGCTCGGCGAGAGCGAATGACTCTTGATGGACTGTTGGAATATCAACGCACGAACCGTGAAACTGAAGGGTTCGTTGTCCAGAATGAATATGGTAGACTAATTAAATTCAAGACGGATTATTGGTTCGAAAAGCATGACAATCTAGGTAACATTTTCTTCGGAAAACCTTATTCACGAAAGAATCTCATAATGTTGATGGACGCGATACGTGATGATACGATTGATGACCTTATCGCATTTGATAATCAACGAAAAGTTGAATTCCATCCTGTAACGATGTTCAAGCGCGTCTGGGACGAGACTATCAACTACTACGAATCAAGAGTTCACGATTACGACGAGTACAGTAGACAAGAAATTGCAGGACTCGACATACCACTGTATCAAAAAGTCGCTATTTATAAGTATCGTGACGGCGAATCATTCCGTGACGTTGCACACAATCCAACTCTTCGCAAGAAACTAGCGATAGATGTTCGAGATGAAATATTAACTGACCTAGTGAGTTCTGTAGATATATCAGAGTTATTAGATGAAGAAGAATTAAAACTATAACCGTAGAGTAATCTACGGTTATTTATTTAGGGAGGTACTTATGCTAAAATTTTTCACAGGATTCTGGCAGTGTATTTTCGGTCAACTAATCTTAGTGGGTCTGATTGACTTGATATTTAGTACCGCTGGTGCTCAGTCTGCTGGATACTTCAAGTTTATGCTATTTTTACTAGTCAATTTTCACTTTCGAATTGAACCACACGGTTCCGACTATTTCAACCCATTTTTATTTTCATTAAAATTAAGAAAGGAAACTACCCATGAAACTGAACAAATTACGAAATAACCAACTAACAGACCCTGACCATGTTCATATCTTATTTTTCACATCAAGAAATAAAGATAATCCTAATCTACCAAACTTCAGACAACGCCATGAATCATTTCTAATTGATAAGGAGCCTGAGTTCTACCTCAAACGATTCCAGAACTTTATCGACAAAGGTGTCCCGGGCGAGCTATCGCGAATGTACGTGACAATTACACCGAGGTCGCAAAAAGCTATCTGTAAAGCTCTACAACACGAGTTGATTGATAAAGATATCAATCTTATCAAGTTCGACTCGAAATTAGTTTCTCTAGCCTCAAAACCAAACTGTATCCCAACAGGTTGTACGCCAGGTTGGATGTTTGATTTTGACAAAGTCGACCATATGGGCGTCGTACTTAAAAACTTCTTGGTAGATTTACGACTTACCTATGAAAAGACACGTGGTAAACGTGAGGCGATTGAAGTTGACGTATATCCAACAATGTCTGGTTACGCAATTATCCCGTCTCAAAAATTTGATACACGCGAATTACTCGCGAAATACCAAAATGTTGAACTCAAAAAAGACCCACACGTCTTCTTGGGTTACAGTATTAAAGAAAGTGGTGACAAACATGAATAATCATAACGCACAAGGTACAGTTCTTATCCGTGCCGAGACGAAAGAGCGACTAATTGAACTGTTGTATATACTAAACTTCTCGTTTGCAGATACGGATAGTGGATTAAGCCTGAGGGGTGTGCCAAAATCCAGAAAGCTGTCGCATGAAGAATTTACAATAAAGTTCCTCGACAGATTTGAACCCGTTTATAACGATAATCTCGGGGTATACGAATGTGAGATAGATATCAAGTACGACATACTGAGTTATGACCCAAGGGAATATCGAAGTATCTTCGAAACACTCACTCATTGGTCAAATCCGAAAGGTTCGTATGCGCACATCAACGAATATCGTTACGAGGCACTATTCGATATACTTGACATCTGCGCGTGGGATGGTCGATTGACTCATTACGAAATATGTGATATTTGGGACAAAGGTGAAATAATAAGGGACGTTTGTACTGAAGACGAGTTAGAATATACCGCAAAGAACGCATCTAAGTTACGTGACTGGGAAAATGCTCTTGATAAACAACTAATTGATGATGAGTTCGAAGATATCTATAATGTTGCGTGCAAATTCACTCAGAGATATGACGAATACGCACATTTAACTCGCACTCCGCATATATTCCGCGCGCATATCGATAATTTCCCTACGGAAATCGTATATCAAGGTACTAATAAGATATGGTTCAACCTGAGAGAACTTCTCGATGACCTGAAGACTATTCACAAATACAGACTTGAGAGCGGGAATATCGATGAAGAAACTTATGATTTATATAGCGAGCTAATTGATTCGTTAGAATCGAAAGATATTGATGCTAGTGAACTAGTCAACTATCGTTATCAATATAACGGTAGTGACGCTACATATCTATACAAAATCTACGCTGAATGTATGACACGTGCCGGTTATCCATTAAAACAATTCACAACCTACAGGAATACCCGAGGTGAGCAACTGCTACCTGCAAAATTAGGTTTTGTTCACACAGAACCAGATTGGCACATTGTAGGATACCCGTATCAAATAGCCACGAAAATAGTTTATTCACCAGAAGGTGCTGAGATGCAACATATCAGGCTTACTGCAGAAGAAAAAGAGATGATTAAATGAAAAAAATAAAAGACATAGTTCCAGAGTCGGAACGACAAGCTTATTGGGAGAATTTAGCAAATTATAAGAGAATTATATTGCGAAAAACATCATTCACAGTCTTGTTGGCTATGGGGTGGTTTATCGTGTTTGCCGGTATGGCCACACTAGTCACACTACTATTGTCTAGTGCTGTCGATACGTTAACCCAGACAGGTACGGTGAATATCCCACTACTACTTATAGTTGTAGGTAGTGCCTCATATTTCTGCGTCAATATCTATAAAGCAGTAGACTCCCTCCTACAGTTATATCGCTTTGAGGAATCTGATTACTATAAACCGGCAATGGATACATTAATCATTTTAGGTATGCAGGTAATCCTAATACCATTCATCATTGCATTGTGCAGTTATGTGTTCGCATACTCGATATTGACAGGGTTATCCATAGCTCTTAAATTACATGTGGTCGCTCTCATATTTGGTGCGTTCCCATTAATATTTTATACTTATACCGACTAACCCGATTGCGTTATACTTAAATTTGTGATATAATATAGGTAGAAATACACGAAAGGTGAATTATATGGATAAACATTCTACAAACAACAGATATGTACGCTCTAACGCATTACGGTCGGTAAACCCTGCAATTCGTAACAATGCTGACGATGTGCTTGATAACTTAATTGGAAAAGACGTATATGCGGTCACTAACACTGAGTTCCCGTTCTACGGTCTTGCTGAATGGGACGTACGCGAACATAACGCGTCAAATGACGCTAGTGTCACTGATTACGCTGATATTGACGGACTGACGGTTATCAAAGTGGTTGAAAACGGTGCACCAACCTGTCGTCATCTCGACGATAATTCTATCGTTTCAATTCCGACTACATCGGGTATTCAGGATTGCAACTCTGACGTACTGGCCCAGACCTACAGTATGTATCAAAATTCTACAAACTTAGTCGATTTAGTGTTTGCTGGTTCTGTCAATGAACTTGATGAACCACATCACGAACTAGGTTAGAAAGGAAGGATATGGAAAATCTACTAACACCTGGATTCTTAACAAGCGGAGCACTACTTACATTAGTGGTAATATTCCTCGCGTTTAAGATATTCCAATCAGTCATGAAGACTATAGTCTCAGCACTTGTAACCATCGCTATTGTTGGTTTAGGCTGGCTATTCTATAGTAATCATATCACAACTCCCGAACAAGCGGTAAACGAAGCACCTTCGTTATGGTCTACCGTCAAGGGGTACTTACCCAAAAGTATCGAAGGGTCTGACTCTGATTCTAAATCGGATACAAATAGCTCTGGACTGGGTCATCAAGTTGTTGAGCCAATAGCACCTGGTACGAAGTCAAATACAACAGAAGGTTCGGTGAAATACGGAGCGACAATTATTCTTGGAGAGTTGGATAATATAGGGCGTTCTACATCAGCTCATATCCTAATTACTGACGCTCAAGAACCTGGACAAAATGGTGAAAAACGTAATGAACGTATTAATGTTGACCCTGTTGGTTGGCGTAATTATAAACTCAATGGTAATTGGATAAACGACAGATTACATCTTGTTGGATATCAATTCTCGGGACTAAACGATGAACTGAGAAACCTTGTGCCTGGGTCTGCGTACCTTAATCGTGGAACTGAAGGCAAAGGGTCTGACGCCAAAAATACTGAATCAATGCTATTCTACGAACAAGAGCTTGATAACTGGCTGAGACTTCATCCGAATTATAAGTTAGATTACTATGTTGCCCCGATTTACGAAGGTAATAATACAACCCCATCAGCGGTTTATATGCAATGGGTTGGTATAGACACTAATAATCAATTAATACCTATACGTATCGGTGGGAAATCAAAACAATTACGAAATGAGATTTACGGTGTAACTCTAGAGAACAAGACACCATCATTCAAACTAAATTACAAGACTGGTGAATATAAATAATACTCACCAGTCCTAGTCTATCAGAAAGGACATATCATGACAAATATAGAAATAACAATTCGAAATCGGTCGGATAGAAAACGCCGACCACCAAGAGGTAAACGTGAAATCAAAGTGTGCGAGGAATATCGTATCGAAGCCCCACGCGCAGTACAATTGGACATGGAACCTGAGGTTGAAGCGAAGTGCGAGCCGAACCAAATAGACAAATCTACTCGTAAAACGGTTAAGTCACTCCTACTCCTCACAGTATCAATCCTAATCGCATGTCTCTTAGTACAGCACAGTGTTGACACTCTTAACATGGACATAATTAAAGAACAAGCATTAGTACGAGCACCTCTACCAATGGTTATACTGACAACAGTTAAAACTCTCGCGTACATTATCGCTATACCATTAGCGTACACATACTGCGAGACAAAACGTGACCAAGCATCGATACTCGGCGTTGCATGTTTCGGTATTATAACTGCTTTTGCATACTATATCGACTGTAATGCTGGTTACGTATCAATCACATACCTAGTCGCATCATTCGGGTTCTTTGCGACAAGTGTACATTTCATCCTCAGAAAGACTTTTGATGCCTAATCTCATCCAGATAATCATAGGTTATCTTCATTTAAAAGACGTAGAGTTCACTGACCTCTATGAAGACGCCGCAAATATTATGTTTGCTGACGCGTCTGTACCCAACAAAGTCTTTGTGATGAATCTTCACGGCGAAGACATTAGAACACAATTAATATCGAAGAAAGGGGATAAACTAACTTATATCCCCTTACAACGTACTATAGAACCCAAAACTCCAAAAGAATTCGCAGAGAGCCTATTTTATATCCAATAGGCTCTTTCCATTAGAAAGAAGGTGAATTATGCGACTCATACTTAAATTCGTACTTACACCTCTAATATTTATAGCTTTACCAATTTGGCTCGCAGTTCCATGCGCCACCTTTACCCTGTACTGGATTGGTTCTGACATATTCGGTTATCGTTTATTTTGGGAGAAATATACCGTCCGCAAAACTTCCCATACTAAATTTATTCTATTCGAATCGAGAGCGAAACTAAAATCATACGTGCGTAGTAGAAATCCAAAACACGGCGAGTGTGTAGCTGTCTGTAGTTTAGAAAACGGTCGTACAGTTGGTGCAAGTGTTATTTTCAGCTCAGAAACACTTCGAAATAACAAAAAACTAATAAAGAACGGCGTCATCAAACGAGATAATTATCGACGTAAACAGGTCTATGTACCTGGTCGAAATGATATGAAAGCGGTCTATAGTACAACCAGAAACGGCTACAAGATGTTCCACTACAATGCAACACACCTAATCCCATTCAGGTTATGCTTGTCGGAGGATGGTGAGATGCTATTCACCGGTACAGCGTCACTTAATACTGGTTCCAGACCGAGTAAACATTGGTTGATGAAGCCGGAAATCACTCAAAGACGAGTGAAATATATTATGGATAAGATTAAATATCGCCCCAAATATTTCATGAAGGGGCGCCCTGTCCCTAAGTGGTGTGATGGTGAAGGTGCACCTAGTGATAACAGACTATCTCTAAACGATTTTGAATGTGTCGTTGATAGTCTGGTTTTCAGTAAAGATACCCCGTACCACGCAATGTGGCAATATTCGGTTGAATGTTTCTATGAAAACAATTCGTTAATACCAACGTACGTTGTTGCTGAACTTTATAATATAACTCAACATAAGTTGATGTTCAAAGCGAGGTTAGAAAATACCCTCTAACCTTGCTATTTCACTGTCTTTATGGTATAATATAGTAAAACATAAAGAAAGTGAGAATCAAATTGAGAAATACATTAAGTCAAGTAAATAAAGAGGAGCGTATCTTTAGACTACTACAATTACTAAGACGCTCGCCCGAACTACAAACAGTACTAAAACAGTCTGAGGTTGTTCCCGCAACAACTTACAGTTACCTAAAAACTATACAACGAGCTCAGTTTAGCGAACCTCAGTATATCGAATTCTTATCGAAAGTAGAAGGTACTGACGAGTTCCAAACTAAAGAAATCGAGTCGTGGAAAAAAGACTCTCTCAAGGATTACTCGGACAGTGTCTATGACCAATATAGAGTTAGTCCTGACGAGAAATTTTACTCCGACTTACATTACTTCTTGTTATGCTTTAGGTTCATAAGTACTAAGAAGTAAACAAAAAAAGAAAGGTCGTGAATGCTATGAACTTCAAAAAATTCTTAAATACTCCGGTTATTGACCAAGTGAATAATCTACTACACAAAACACCAAAGCAAATGTTTGATTTAGGTACCCGCTTTGTAGGTTACTACCTAATCGGGTGGTTTGTAATTGCTCTATGTATAATCGGATTCCTAGGCTTTATTGCGTGGGCTATACACGCTACAATTCCAGTGTTTATCGCCGGGTTATTAATCTTATTAATACTCCCACTGATAAATAAGAAAGGTGGCCATTAATGTTACAACAAGTAGTTAGAGAGCAGACACTCAAAGCTCTTGGTTGGGACGAATCAGTTCTAGAAAACCTAATACACGCTAATGACGACTCCCTACATGACCCGTTCATGTATACCAATATGGAAAGACTAATTGACAGATTACACGAGTTCGCAGAAAAGCAAACTCATGAACTCCTAGTTGTAGACACCGATTATGACACTGATGGTATTATGTCAGCCTGCGTTTTAACCGCCGCATTATCAGTCTTCGGTATCAATCATAGAGTCTATATACCATCGATGAAAGATGGATACGGTCTATCACCAAAGGCGATTGATGATATGCTATCAACGTTTAGTAATGTATCTATGATTTTAACAGCGGATAATGGTACTAACGCTGTAGAAGGTGTGCAGTATGCAAAAACTAAGGATATTCCAGTTTTAGTCACAGACCACCACTTGGGCTCAAGCGCATTAGCCCCAGCCGAAGCGATTGTCAACCCCAATGTTCAGGGAGACATATATCCATTCAAGGGTAACGCTGGTGCGACTGTAGCATGGAAAACTATGATGGCTTACGCCACTAAATATCAACCACATACACTACATCTGATTCGTGAACTAGTTGTATTTGCAGGTATCGCTAACGTTGCAGACATGATGCCAATCGTTGATGAAAATCATTATATGGTAAGACTCGCTGTTGACACTCTAAAACGTTACCGAGAAATGTCTAGTGAGGATATAAGCTATCCGCAAGTTATGTATACAGGTATTCCTGGGTACGACACAGTGTTCCACGGACTCTACGATTGCCTATACTATATGCAATCAATACGTGACGCTGAACGTGTAGCGACCGGTAAGAAACCATCTCCACTTCCAAAAGACGAAGAATTGATAGGTTGGTATTTATCACCATTACTAAATGCACCTAGACGTGTTGTAGGTACTCCGATTTCAGCGTTCAAAGGGTTGATACATCCTGACCCAATGGTTCGTAGAACATATATTACTCAGATGATTGATGAAAATAAGCAAAAATCAGTCATGCGCGACTCAGTTCTTGCGCAAATTACTCCTGCGGATTTTGGTGTTCATTCAAACGTACTCTTTGTTAACACTCAACACGGTATAGCAGGTCTTGTCGCAAGTGACATACTGAACAGGACTCAGAAACCAACTGTAATATTCGCCACTCCAACAGATAGAATTGAGAAAGTATACTACTCAACTGATGGCTTTGACTATATCGCAGGGTCTGCACGTTCAACTGATGTGGCACCTTTAGATGAGATTGTTAGGCGTATTCGTGAGAGTAACCCCGATTTAGAAATCTCAGGTGGCGGTCACGCACAAGCGGCTGGTTTTGGTATTAATGCTTGCGACCTAGAGCGTTTCACACAACTATTCGACCATTATGCACACGAAGTCGCAACAGAAGTTATGCTCGAATACGAGAAAGCAAAATCTGAAGGAATCGTTGATGAATTACCGCAAAATCACGTGCATTTATCGTTTTACGACGGTGTGTCGACAAACGACCAAGCCTGGTTCAATATTAACACGGTTGATTTCGGAAATCAGGTACTCAGTGTCTTCGAATTCTGGAATCAGATAAAACCATTCGGTAAAGGGTTTGATGCCAAAACGACATTCACTATTGACCTTGACCCTGAGAAGTTATACCAATTCGGTATTGATTTCACGTTCTGGGGAGGTAAATCATTCAAAGTGAATATTCATGGTTGCGAAATACTAACATTCGATACTGATATTGCAAATTGTCTAAGGTCGAGAGTAGAAAATAGGGATAGAACAATTATTCCAGTAAAAGCAGAATTAAAATTAAACGAATGGATGGGGTGTGTAACACCTCAACTATTCCTGATGAAAGGGTAAATATGAATAAAAATGACGAACAAATCCTCGTGATTCCACGAGAAAAATTACTAAAAGAGGACTTCTACGGATTTAAACACTTTAGTGAGTTCAAAGAGTTCTCAAACACTCTAAAATATATCGAGGTTAAGCGCAGGGGTGATATGGAAACGAACCCTGAATACAAACAACTCATATCTTACATCATAGTGAAAAACGAAAACGGAGACATCCTCACCTACAAACGCTTAAAAGGTGGTGGTGAGAGTCGACTTCACTCACGTATATCTATCGGTATTGGTGGTCACATGAACCCTCACAAGGGGCTTAGTGAATATCCATTACTCACAGAAAACGCTAAACGTGAGCTAAAAGAGGAGCTCGGCGTTGATGCCGACTTAACACTGATTGGATTTGTGAATGATGACACTAACACTGTTGGTGAAGTACATTTCGGTGTAGTGTATCTTGCTACAGTTCAGGAAAGCGAAATACATATCACTGAGACTGATACTTTAGCAATAGAATTCACAGACGGTGTCTATTACCTTGACAACCTCGAAACTTGGAGTGAGCTAATCTTAGATAAGGTGGACCTATAATTGAAACATATAAGAACAGTTATTGGTGTCATCCTGATACTAGCTGGTATTGTGGCTCTGGCGTATAACCCCTACAAAAATTATCAATTAGGGGAAGCGTCAGAGAAGTCACAAAACGTACTTCAACATTTAAGCAAAGACGATGTGGCTCAGAATAAGTCTGAGCCCGCAACTTTTAATTACGAAGACGTGCATCCAATTACTCTATCAGCAGTTCTTGACGCCAATAAAGATAAAACAAAAATAAATGCTATTGGTGAGATAGCTATCCCTGAACTTGGGATTAATCTCCCAATCATAAACGGTGTTAGTGACTATAATATGTTACGAGGAGCTACTACGCTAAGCTCTCACCAACAAATGGGTGTTGGTAACTATTCGCTAGCATCACATTACTCACCAGCACAAGGTGGTAGATTACTATTCTCACCACTTGTAAACGCGAAACCAGGTATGCGTATCTACATCACTGATATGGATAAAATCTATACATACAAGATTGAGTCTATCACACTAGTTGACCCGACTGACGTGCATGTATTAGATGAAACTGGTGAAAATATAATCACACTTGTAACATGTAACGACCTGAACGGTCAAAAACGACGAATCGTGCGTGGTAAATTACTAAATATATCTGACGTAAAATCAGCGTCAGACAACATAACTAAGGTGTTCCAAACACCAATCAGAACATACTAGAAAGGATAAAATGAATGAAAGTATACGGAAGAAAACAAAACTGCCAATTTTGCACAGCAACTAAAGCATACTTAGATATGAATAGCGCAGAGTACGAATTCATCGATGTAGATGAAAACGAAGACGCAAAAGAATATATCAAAGGTCTAGGTTTCATGTCACTACCAGTTGTTGAAACTGAGGACGACGTATGGAGCGGGTTCGACCCAGCTCGACTAAGTAAATATGTATAATTTATGGAACACATGTAAGAGATTACTAGGTGGGTTGTGGGTTCTACTGCTCCCGCCTATAGTTCTTGCGTTTACGTTAGATAAACCAACGTATATCAGCATCCCGCTATTGATACTTGTGACAATGTTAGCTCTATGGAAATTCAAAGCTCATAAACCGCGTATAACACTTCAGACTCTAATCGGGTTCTTGATTGTATTCTTGTTTCTCCTGATATTCCAGAATGTAGCCTCAGCAATACTTCAGTCTACAGGTTTGTCGATTAGTAATCAAGAAGAGACTATCAAATTACTCAAAGACCATTACTGGGTTATGGTGGTTTATACCTGTTTCACAGCACCAATAGTTGAGGAAATGGTGTGTAGACATCACATTATGTCGTCACTATCTAACCCACTCTGGGGATGCGCTTTGTCCGTGCTGGTGTTTGTAGCTATCCACGGGTTCACAATACCAGCTCTATTAGCTTATGGTGGAATGTCACTATTCATACTGTTCCTCTACTCCAAATATGGTGTATGGTACTCTATAGGATTACACATGATGAACAATATACTAGCACTACTCATATTTACATTCAATATCTAAAAAAAAAGACGATAGTAATCACTATCGTCTTTTTGTTAATATTAATGGTTCAGGTCGTACTTCAGGACTCTCAAGCTCTTGGGCACGTTTTTCAATCTTCTCTACTGTATCTGTGTAACCCGGTGTTGTCGCATGTTCCTCTACGATATGCATCAACTTATCTTTTGACACACTTTTACCTAATTCTTTTTCAAGCTTAGCCATGAGTAACATTTCATACTCAAACATTTCTATTAGAGGGTTGCGGGCTTGTGCCTGCTCAATCTCTTCATTTTTTTTGCCGATTTTTTCCATACTCGCTGTAACACCGATTTTCTCAACGTCTTTAAGTTCACGATATCGTGTACTATTACTATATTTATTGAATAACGGGTATCTTGAGAGTAGGTCAACACTACCGTCCGCCGAGTGGTACAACCTGTTTCGCATATCTATTACACCAACAACTGGTTGTAGTTTGTATCCGAGCTTTTGCATCTTTATATTAAACGATGAATCACGTTTCATCATATCGTATAGTGTTTTATTGTATTCTTTAACCTGAGTCATCACTATCTGCTCCTTTCATGATTCTCATCAAGTCCCGCAAAGTCTTCATCACTTAGCGTATCTTTACTGAGCTTACCCGCTTTCGCAACCACTTCTATATCTACTGTTGCTGTAAGTTCACGAATAAATTCTTCAGCATCCCGTTGACCATTTCTTAGCTCTGTAGCAATCTGTTTGATTTGCATCTCTCTATCACGAGCTTTGCGTTGTTCCGTATACTCAATTTGCCACTCAGGACGTTTATCATCGTTATACGCCGGTGTACCATCGAGTCTGAGTGGTACAGGTCGTTTAGCTTCTTCTAGAGGGAATAACTGCTGCGCAGTACCGAACTTCAAGTCCATATGGTCTACTGTAATTTCCCCGCGACTCATAGCGAGTAATGCATCGTCTATACCTTTTTGTTTCGGGTCCCAACTCATAACTCCAATTCTACCTTTCGTATACGGTGCAAGATGAGTATACGACTGGTGAATACCTTCAGCTACACTTAAGTTTGTTCTACCATCAGCGTCCATCGCAATAACAGTCTTATCGATTGGGTATTTACTATAAATTCGCCCAACTGATTCTACAAACGCTTTTGCTACCCCAGGAACTTGAGCAATTATAAGGCCATCATCTCCTGCAATTCTATCTGCAAATTCTTGACAATTTGGGTGATTTAAGTATTTTGCTGTGATTTTCCCTTTGAGAGCACCTTCTACTACTAGTACTGTGTATTTATCTCCAACCTTAGGTTGTCGCGAGATAATAAATCCAGCGTTTGACGGTGCCACCTTATTTGACATATCCGTTGACCCAACCATATTACCTTTAGCTGGCCACATGTATTTTGCTGAACCAACAGGTCTTAACGAGTCAATTAGTTCTGGTATTTCATATCCTCGCTCAATTAGTGTTTGCTTAACATCCTTTTTCATTGGGACTACAAATTCACCAAGCACATCCTCGAGTACAGCTTCTTTGTTATTCGCATTCTTAACACGTAATTTCGATGGTCGACCATTAATTGTGAAGTTATATCGCTTAGAGTTCTTATCTAAATATTCACTCTTCTGAATAGAAACTCCGTTTTGAGCCCTCGCTTTAAGTAAACAACTGTATGTCTTCGTGTCAGCTCCGATTTGGAATTTAGCCATGTCTCCATTTGGGTTTCGCATCGGAATTACATATCCGTCTACCCCGCATGTTGAAAGATTAAGCGGTCTGTCTGTAATAAGTTTATCTCCGTCATAAAATTCCAAGTCAGAGAATTGAACAGCCTTAATACCACTTATACCAATAAAGTCGTCACCATATAATCCTGGCGATAATGAGACTTTGGTGTTCCACGACCACATATCTTTAATATCTTCTTCGTCTAATCCGCGAGACGGTGACGTCAGTTCCGCTTTGTGATTCTCGCGCCCATAAGTACCTTCATCTAACGGCATCGTTGCCGCCATTTTCGCCCAGATTACACTTTGGTGTTTCTCCCAGGCATCAGGGTTTATTGCGTTAAATCTATCATACTTACTCTCGACCTGACTATCTGATGGTGCATATTCGTCAGCTTCATGCACATTGAACATTGTTTTACTATACACGCTTGAACCAACGTTGAGTAGATACGATTTTCCTCTCTCAAGTCCGATTACAGCCTTTGAATTCTCGTTACCATACTTTGATATAGCATTTGTGAGAAGATTAAGAGTTTGAAACGTACGAGGCTCTTGTTCTAGATTTTTGTGGTCATATTGTACCGCAATCCAATCTATGTCTTGTCTGTTAAGATAATTTTTAATCATATCCACGTTTCGATGATATGCATTTTTAGGCGAAACAATTAGCCAACCGGGATGTGTTGGTTGATTTGTTTCGTTTGAGAATAATATTTTCGCTGGTTTTCTGAATTTAACAGTTCCGTCCACACCAACACCCCCTATAATTGAATTGATTCGTCGAGTTCCGACAAACTTTCAGCAAGTTCATTTGCTGTTTGTTCTATTTCAAGGTCATCAACTTGAATTTGTTTTAGACCTTCCGTGTAACCTAGTTTTTCATAGGCTACACGCACAAAGTCTTGTTGTTCTGGTGATAATGTTTGAAATTCCATAATTTCACCTACTAATCTAATTGAATTCCCATAACATTTAGTATTTCATCGTTGTCCATACTTGCAATTGTATCATCCACAGCTTGCGCAGCGTTTGTCATCTCTTGAATTGCTTCACGTGTTTGTTCCACCTTAACCTCTGGTTGCGCCGGTACATTCGCAACGATGTTATCTAACGCATCATCCTCAAACAGATTTAATGGTGTCACCTTGCTTGGTGCTGAGTTTTGTGTGAATTCGATAGCATCTAAACCAAAGATTTGACGTACGTTATTCATTTTTTCAGCTAGTACCTCAAGTCTTTTGTATAGTTGTTCCATTTGTTCATTTACTTGATATGTATTTGTCATTTTCTTTTCCTTTCAGTTTTATTCTATTTAATTATATCATATCCCTGAATTTTGTGCAAATATATTCGTCTCACTTGATTTTTCACTCAGACTATGATATAATATAGATATGAATGAAAAACAATACTTAGACGTTGATATGTGTCTTGTGCAAACATTATCAGACAAACCACAGTCGAAACTATCTGAATACACGTATTTATATACAGTAATCACAAAACCGCAGAGTAGGTCTAAGATATATCTCAAACATACTTGTGGTCGAATAATTCATATTGAACGCACTGATATTAAAAAAGAGAAGAACTACACCCGCCCATGTATGTGCGAGTCTCACACCTCAGGTGTGACATTCAACGACGCGTGTGTGACCAAAGGTATCTCAGGCTGGGTGAGTAGTTGTCACGGTGCTATTTTAGGTTGTCAAAATGAGACCTACACATTCACACACCATTGTAGTTATTCAGTAACCAAGACGCTTAAGTCCTTTTGGCGAAATCACAAGTGTTATAAATGTAATCCGAACGACAAGCGTAGCCATTATAGAGATTATCAACATTACTGCCAAATTAATAGCGAACGGTTTCCAGATTGGAAAGTTGATTTCCGAAAAGTCGGCGACAGTACAGTTACACACTCGTGTGGATATTCCAAAACTATCGACTTAAACCGATTTAGTGGTTTGTGTCCCATTTGTGACTCGGCTTCTGCCGGTGAGAAAATGGTTGCTCAATTATTAGCGGGTAATAATGTCGAATTCATCCGTGAGTTTCGCATTCCAGGCACTAATTACAGGTTAGATTTTTATCTCCCAGAGCACAACCTCATCATTGAGTATGACGGAGCCCAACACTACCGTGACGTAGCGTATTTCAATTACCATAACACTGACGAAATCAAGTCCCAGTGGTGCGAGGATAATAATCTCGATGTACTTCGAATCCCATATTCTGCGAATACTCATCTCAAAGTCTTACGTTACTTACAGAGTAAACTCCCAGCACTCAAACTTATTGTGGCTCATCCGCCAGTACGGTCAGAAGAAATAGACCACGAGTTATTGTCCGAGTCAGCATTTCGTAGACTCTATGGGTATTCAAAAGCGACCTCTAAGTTGAAACCGAAAGTACTAGATATAATTCGCTCGGAGCACAATTATCTACTGCGTTGTCACAAACATCATATTAGTCCGAGTCGCCTTGTTGTGCTTCTCGAAATATTCGGATTCAACACTCCGCCCTACCTACAGGATATATCTCTCGCGTCACTTCAGTATACAAACATCGTGCGATATAATCTACCGGGTTACTATCCCGTGTCAATGTGGGTTGAGATAGCCGAATTCTACGACAAACACTCATTCGAGGAAACAATTGTTAAGTACCCATACTCTCGCGGACAATTAAAATTAATATACAAGACCTGTTTTGGTCACTACAAATCATCCAAACGAAAGGACTCATTACATGATAGAAAAAATTAAACAAATTTGCGAAGAGCGCAAAATTCCACTAAAATTACACGACCCACAAACCGTAGCACAACTTTTAGAGCTCGCTCTTTCTATGGGGTATGAGCCGATTTGTGAAGAAGTTGACGTTGATGGTGAGTTAACACTAGTACCTTACGGTACTGACGACGCTATTCTAATTCAATTGCGTCAGGACATAAATAAGTACAATAACGGTGTGTATTTCTATAAACAAATCAACGACGCGTATGTCCTTGAGGTCTTAATTCCAAATACCGCTGATAAGGGGCCTCTAGTACATAATGCGGTCGCATCTATAGAAAACTATATCGCAACCTTAGAAGTTGCTGACCTGGACGTTTATGATGTGACTAAGGTATTCTCACACGTACTAACTAATTCAGTAGCGAAACCGTTAGCGAAATCACTCTTCCCAGAGTCGGAATTACGCCAACGTCATTTTGTCGATATATACTTCCCGCGTTTCCTAGCCAACATAGCACGTTATCATTTAGGTGATAGTCAGTTACGCGAAGAGACTGTGAACACAGAGCCGTTCGTAGTCAAACTAATGATTGAAGGTAATGAATCTCTCGGTCTAGTTGCTAGTCCTGAAACAACCCAAAAGGACGGTGAAGGTGATGTATAGATTTAAGGAACCATCATTTGTGTGGAGAGTTGCTTTACCATTTGCGGTAATTGCAATCGTCGCTGAAGTCTTTACTATACTACTCCCGTCGTATTACATTGTGAGTATCTTGTCGCTAGTCTCAGCGACCAGTGCGGTCATATCGTTGCTACTCATCCTGTATATGATTGGACTACATTTCGCGTATAGCGACGGAACTAAACGCTACGTCGTAGGGTTCACAGGTATACTCGCGTTACTAGCACTTATAGTTGCTGTATTCCAGGCGTTTCTACTGTACTTCCCTAGTATGGAGCGTTCACGTGGTGATGAGTCAAAAGGTATTGAGAAAAATCAAATCTATGTGACTTACAATCCTAAATGTGAGTACTGCGAGGCTAGTGCAAAGAATGTTGCGTACGCAGTTGCTATCTACAATAGACAGCATCCGTTAAATCGTATACAGGTGGTGAATGTGGATGATAATAATCAGGATAAATTCACGCCCCTTCAAAAAGAGCTCTACGCAAAACAAGAGTTCTACGGGTCAATCTTCAAAGTAACAGATAGTGGTACAGCTGAGACAGCTTATGTCGCAGCTGACGCTAAAACAAAAGACCCAGTAGCACGTTCGTCTAAAGTTGTTTACGAAATGCTACTGAAAACCAACAAGCAAAACTAATTTCTGCGCAGACGGAAATTATCCAATATTTCTATTGTGAGGGCTCATCGATATACATCGATGAGCCCTTTACGGGGATAAACCCCGAACCCCGTACATATTTCAATAATATTTAAAGAAAACAATTTGTATACACAAATTGTCACAACGGGGTAAACCCCGTACCCCTTAATTTTCTTGAAAAAAAATTAACGAAAGGATAGTTAAAACCTAAAGAAGTTTTGACTAGGTGATTATTATGAAAACAAAAGTACAATACGCGTTCTCATTATTCTGTGCAGCTTGCGTGGTTTTAATCTATCAAAAGATTATCGGTCACCCATTCCCAAGAGATATAATAAACTACGCAGCGTCAACGTCAAGTGAATTAACAGCAAAAACATTGCTAGATGTTGGGCCACTCACAATGGTTTCTATCTTCTTTATTGGGGTTTTCCCAGGTAGTGACTTATTCACGCTTGATGAGAAAATGGAACCAAAACCAAATAAGGCTGTGTTCACAATCATCGCAACGATTATACTGGGTGCGATTTTTGCGACTATAGCGAAAACACAACTACCATTCGTGTTCAAAGCGAATTATCTATTACCATTTGGTGCAGGGATAATTGTCGGATTTGTGACACAAGCGATTGGTCTTAAAATCTACAATATACAAAATAACAGATTCTTCAACCGTGGATTCTGGCGTGTAATGGCTGTTATATTTGTGATTATAGTATATTTAACAATTGAAGGTCGATAGACCTTCAATTGTTTCAATTAGGAAAAATGAAAGTAGGTACTACACATGCAATCGTTATATTTTATAGTGGAGATGAGTTACTCAACGCATGAATTATACGTTATGCGAACACATCGCATCATCACATTGACACAAGACGAAAACGCAGCACATACATTTGTGCAAAACGAAGAAAAGAAAAGGAAACAAATAATAGAAACAATCAATAAGCGACAAGGTGGTCAAGTTCAAATCATCCACCCTAAACGACCAAATGACAAACCAATGGTGTTTTATGTTGTGGTCACAGGTGATGAAGTCGGGATTGCACCCGAAGACCAGCAAATTGTTATCAACCATATCGGCAACACATTAAATGTTGTGGAACTTGGTATGTTTGACACAATAGAAGAATTAGTAGATACAATAAAAATAAATGAGAGGTATTTGAGACGTGCTGAAAATAAATAACAACGAAGTGACATTTGTCACATTCCCAAATAATGAGAGAAGATTGGACTTAAACGAAGAACACTTGAACGAAAACAACGTGATAACATGGAAGTATGAAACTGATAGTTCAATATTTGAACTACTTTTAGCGGACAACGTTATGACTCAACTAAATCATACGTATGATTTAGTAATAACATATATGCCGTATTCAAGAATGGATAGAGTAGAGAAAACAAACACGGCATTTTCGCTGGACGTGCTAACTAGCTTATTAGCTAAGCAATTACAAAAGGTAAACAAAGTTTATGTATTTGACCCTCATTCATCAGTCACATTAGAAAAATTAAAAGAGTATGGATTAGACGCAGGGGAGTTAGGTTACTCATTAGCTGATGATGTCATATCGACTACAAATGTAGACGTAAACAAATCATGGATAGTATTCCCTGACCACGGGGCAGCAAAACGTTATGATGCATCGAAGTATCCAAACGTAATTATATGCGAAAAGAAAAGAGACTTCGCTACAGGTAGAATTATCGACCTAAAAGCGAATATACATACGCAAAATGGTTCCCCAAGTCAAGACTCACCAATTATCGTTATTGACGACCTGAGTTCATATGGTGGTACATTTGTACGTGCATTACAAGCGGTTGACAATTTAGGTATCACTCACGGTGAATCATGGTTGATTATAAGTCATGCTGAAGAGGCTGTGCACAAAGGTGACTTACTCAAGACATACGATAAATTATTTACAACAGATTCATTATGGATTGCAACAGGTATGGAACTCTTAAAGTCGGAACCCCGCGCACAGATTAATATCAAACTAATAGACGATATTGTTACTAGTCAACTAAAATAATATACGAAAGGGGAAAAACATGGAACAAAATACAATCGGAGCAGTTATAGGATTTATCGAGGCATCTGGCCCACACGGTTACGATTATTTAAGACACATCGACCCGACACTACCACAACTACAAATAGAACAAGCGTTAAATGACGGTATTCTTACATCTGAAATGAAATTCTTTCAATTCGGTCAAGAAGTCGGTCATATAACTTCAAAATGGAATCAAAACGAAATGGGTAAATCAACTGTCGATATCGAATGGAATGATAGTTACGAAGAATTTGCCAATAAATCAAATAGAGCATTAGACATACTCGAGGCGAAAATGGTTGAAGCAGGTATGATGGAATCGAACAACGGATTAGAACGATAAAAGAGGGATACGTCATGGAAAATAATTCAAGACTAACAGAAGAACAAATATTAGAATTGGGCCCACTCATAGATTTACTCGAAGAAACAGGTTCAGCAGGTTACCGCTATCTGCAAAAATTAGACCCCGCGTTACCCGGGTTAGAATTCACACAAGTAAACGAAGGTGGTATTGTACATTCTACTATGGTATTTATCCATGAAGGTCACACCATTGGCTATTTGGATGTGGAATGGGATACAGAAACGGAAAGTGAAGAAAACCACGCAATAGAATGTGAGTGGTACGGTAGATTTGACCTATTCAAAGAACGAGCAAATACTGCTATCGAGAAACTCGAAGCTATTTTGATGGTTGACATACTTGAAGAAGTCGTTCAAATACAAGATAGCCCATACGAGAATATCATCCGTATAAAAGACGACAAAGAACTATAAAATCAAAGTAAAGAAAGCGAGAAAGAAATGAATACACCAATATACTTAAACACAGACTTTTACAAATTATCACACAGGGAACAGTACCCTGAAGAGACAACTGTCGTCTACTCGACACTAACACCCCGCTCTAACAAATATGCCCCGTGGGCAGAAGAGATTGTCTTTTTCGGACTACAATACTTCATTAAAGAGTATTTAATCGACAGATTCAACAAAGAGTTCTTCGAAGTTCCTATAGAGACAATTGTAAATAATTACACAGACTTTATTAAGAACACATTAGGTAAGGAAGACGTCTCAACTGAACATCTTGTTGAGCTACATAATTTAGGTTACTTACCATTAGAAATTAAAGCTCTACCCGAAGGTACATTAGCTCCAATGCGCTGTCCAGTTGTGACTATCGAGAATACTCATCCATCAGCATTCTGGTTAACTAACTTTATCGAAACCATATTATCTACAACTATATGGCAACCAGTCACATCAGCAACATTAGCACACGAATACCGTAACAAGTTAGATGAGTATGCAATTAAGACAACAGGTTCTACACTAGGTGTTGATTATCAAGGTCATGACTTCTCGATGCGCGGTATGTCATCAGAACAATCCGCTATGTCATCGGGTATGGGACATATTACTTCATTTAGAGGTTCGGATACAATACCAGCTATTTTTGGAATGAATAAATATTATAATGCACCATTAACTGCAGATACAGCTACATCTATTTCAGCAACTGAGCATAGTGTAATGTGCTCGTATGGTCAAACGGATGAATTTGAATTATTCAAACATTTATTAGTTGATGTATACCCAACCGGACTATTCTCAGCAGTATCTGATACGTGGGATTTCTGGAAAGTTGTTACAGAGTACTTACCGAAACTAAAATCAGAAATTATGAATCGCGATGGTAAACTTGTTGTAAGACCAGATAGCGGTAACCCAGTTGATATCGTAGCTGGTACGAAAGTAAACGGTACAACACCGGAAGAAAAAGGTCTTATCGAATGTTTATGGGACACTTTCGGCGGAACAGTTAATGAACAAGGGTATAAAATCTTAGACGAACATATTGGAGCAATCTACGGAGACTCTATAACATTAGAGCGCGCTATTGAAATTTCAGAGAGATTAATGGAAAAAGGTTTTGCGACAACAAATATCGTATTCGGTATCGGTTCATACTCATATCAATATCATACTCGTGATACGTTTGGTTTTGCGGTTAAAGCAACTGCAGCGACTGTAAATGGGGAAGAGAGAATGTTATTCAAAGACCCAAAAACTGATGACGGAACAAAACGTTCACAACGCGGTCGAGTAGCTGTTGCATATTCACCTCAACCAATAGATATTAAAACATTAACAGGTGACCAATCTAAAAATAAATTATTATGGATAGACGGGTTGGATACGGAGTCTCAAGCTAAATACGAAAAAGACGGTTGGGACGCGCTACAAGTTGTGTATTCTAATGGTAAATTAGTAAACGAAACAACGTTAGCGAACATCCGTGAACGATTACTATAGATAATAAAAACCCGGAGGTTATCCTCTGGGTATACAACTAAACGACAAATTAAACACACAAGGTATAGTACCAAAAAAATCAACAAGGTAGGTGATACGCATGGTTAAGTTATCGGAATATTTAGTATCAGTATCCGATACCATAGATATAATTATACTGAATGGTATCTGGTTATTGCCGCTTGCTATACTATTGATTGACTGTATCCTAGACAGAGAAATACTGATTAGTCTAGGTGTCTTCGTGGTTATATTAGGGTTAGGTTTATTTACGTGGTACGGCACGCAACCGCTCAGAATGAATGAGCAGGACATCATATCGCAATATCGTGCTTTCGCTACCGAAAATAGAATGATATTAAATACTGAGAGCGACCTCATGGAGGACAATATAGAACTTGAAGTTTTTGAGAATCAAAATAAACCAGACGATAAATCCGGGCGCATAATTATGCGCGATAAAGAACATGGTAAAACTATAGAGTTGACACAAACCGAGTTTGACCAGATAAAATCTCAGTTACAAATTGACAATTTAAAACCTGTCAACATATAACAACCATTGTTTAACGACATCGGTTGTACTCCTCACTTAGGTGAGGTTATGGCGGGCAATCCGCCACCAAACTAATTTTCTAATTTCGCGACTCTTCGGAGTCGTTTAGCTCTTGTAGCTCAGCAGGTAGAGCAACCCCATGGTAAGGGGTAGGTCGCAGGTTCAAATCCTGTCGGGAGCATAATAAAGGACACCATATGGTGTCCTTCTTTTTTTTGCGGGTTTTTTTTGTATCTGCAGAACCATAATTTAAGAGTGAGCTATACCATCCAATTTATCAGTCCACCTTAATCACGCAATTATTCTCCTATTTCTTGAATTTCTACGTCAACTGTCCACCGTTACCCTCCGACCGAATCTCGACTCATTTTCGTCATTTTGCGGACAAAAAAGTTGTCCGCGAGTTGTCCGCGGATTGTCCGCTACGTTGGACGTTTTATGTCCAATTTTAAGTATATTTAAGGTTCACCCCATTTTGCGGACACCCACTTGTCCGCGGGAATCCTTAAATTCGCGCATTTCACCTATAGATTTTACCACTGTGTTCGTCACACATACTGTCCCATTCCCGTGATAACAACGTTCTTACCTGTATCCACACCCAATTATCCCACTATTTTACCCGTGTCCGCGAGCTAGCCCAGTTGTACCAAGGAATTTGAAGAGGTCGCGGACAAATTTTCCTTCTAAAATAGGTCGTTTTAAAAGTTGTCCGCGGGGTTCTAGCCTTAGAGCCCCAAGGGCTTAAGGTTGTCAGCGGACAAATCTCTATCACTTTGAAAGTTATAATAATAAAAAAAGAGAGAAAAAAGATATATAAAGAAGTTGAAAAAATGTGTCCGCTGTGTCCGCGAAATAAGCAAATCCCTTGGCACTACTGCGTTTGTTGGACTTCGAGAGTTGTCCGCGAGCTGTCCGATTTTGTCCGATTTTGTCCGCGGGTTGTCCGCGAGGTACCACAAACCCTTGGTATAAGTGCGTTCTTTCAGCGGACAACTTTGTCCGCGAGTGTCCGCGAGGTGATTTTGCGTATTTCTTACTCCATTTATCCTTAGTCAATTATTTTCATGTCGTAAATTTTATTATTTCACTCAACTACACCTATCGGACAATTTCTTGTAAATTTTTCAAATAAGCACTTGACATTTGTCTCAGAGTGTGATATCATATAATTACGATAAAAAAAAACTAAAGAAAGGACGAGGTGTTATGCTCTTTAATGATATAGAGATTCTACATACAACTAAATTATCTAAGAAACCAGTTGAGATTATAGTCAACATCAACTACAAATGCACTACTCTGTTCATGAAGAGTACAACCAAAACTACAATCGAAGGATTTATCCATCCAACTACAGGATTCCTAGTAACTGATACATATGACCGAAAAGACATCTTAGCCGGTGTCGACCAAAAGTCAGCTCATAGAAAATATATGGATTTGGCATTAGACTACGCTAAACTACGTACTAGTGAATTCTTAGCTGAGATATTCAGTCTTAGTGCTGATGAATATGCAGAACGCGGATATAAAACCCCATCTACGCTTCGTCTTGAGATTGAACGTGCATTAGAAAATGACATTAAGATTGAGAAAAACATTCTAAACCAATTATCTGTGGTTCGTTCTAAAGATATGCCGGAACCGAACCAATTTATAGTCTATAAGGGTGAATCTGTTGACCATCTAGTAACGGATATAATCCCGTATGAAAAACCGGCACCTGAAAGACACCGCGATATTGACGATTTCCTATCTGTATTTTTCGAAGATGAGGATAAAGAATACTTCTCATGGTATATGGGCGCTATACTACATAACAAATCTATGTGTGACCACACATTACAGAAAATGATGGTTGTTACATCGGCTGTAAGTGGTGTTGGAAAAAGTTCTCTAGTTAACGGGTTAGTTAACCATGTTTTTACTCCAACATTTGCGAAAGCTATGGGTGAATACGACTCATTCTTCGCAACCGACTCTCGTTTTGGTACATCTAGTTTGCCATCAACACGACTCCTAGTGTTTAACGAAGCTGAGTGGGGTAAAGAGAAAAAAGACGAACACCCACACAACTTTACGGGTATGAATACAAGTGCTATAAAATCTATCCTCACAGAAGGTTACTTAGACGAAGAGCCCAAATACGGCACAAGACAAACCGTTGTAAAACATAGCGGTCAGATTGTCCTATCAAACTATCTCCCTGTATTACGTACAGCGGATAGAGCTTTAGAAAGACGAATACTTCCGGTTATTGTCCGACCAACACTAATGGTTGATAAAGTAGAACAACTCGGTTTATTCGGACAAGCCTTTGATGATTATATTAAAGACAACGCTGAGAAATTCTGCGCGTATTTCCTAAAAGTATATATGGATAACCCGCAATTAGTTATGAATTTCATTTACAACTACAAAACATACGATAAAATCTTGAGTGGTGAGCGTGATGAAAATTCGGCATACGAATTTTCTGTTGAAAACAAACTTCGCTCTAAAAATAACATCACTGAAGTACTACATCACATCCGTGATGAGTATCATGTTGATACGCCGAAATTAGAGTCAGCAATCAAGGAACATCTCGAAGATGATACTAAACATACTGACTTAGTACGGTTTGTGGACAACACGTTATGGTTGAACTCATCAACCCCTGTGTTATCGAAATATACAACTACTCCTGATAAACTAAAAGAATACCTCGGTATTAAGTACGGAGCAACCTATAAAAAATATAGTACTAGGCGATACTTAATTCCATATATGAAAGAAGGTACAACATGAAACAATGGTTAAAACGCATTGGTTACTCGATTGGTGTACTATCCATATTAGGTATAGTTTCTGTAACGCTGGTTGTATTCCTCCAGCTTCAGAAACTACCTGATGTAGATGCTAATCACTTGAACACTCTTGGTTCAAGTCGAATAACTGATAAAAACAACAACGTAATATGGCAATCTACAGAAGTTATTTCAAATCCGATAACTCGTGAGGAAATCCCAAAATTATACGAAGACACACTAATCGCGACGGAGGATGCTAATTTCCGTGATAATCACGGTTTCTCATACAAAGCGTTAGCCAACGCGGTATTCGGGTCTGTAAGAGCTGTTGTAGATTCATCTTACACAGCTCGTGGTGGGTCTACTATTGACCAACAATTGATTAAGAATACTTATTACGATGGTGGTCGTTCAACATCGACACTAACTCGTAAAGTTGGTGAGTTATTCCTAGCCAAACAATTAGACGAAAACTTCAATAAGGATGAAATTCTAACTTTCTATGTGAACAAATTAGAATTCGCCGAAAATGCAGTTGGTATTAGTGCCGCAATGGATATCTACTTCGGTACTAAACCTAGCGATTACAGTGAAAAGACACCTGAGAAAATTGCACAAATAGCATACCTCGCAGGTCTCGGTCAATCACCTTCAACTTATAATCTATATACTAACCCTGAAGCAGGGCATAATCGTATGAAAGTTGTCCTAGGTATCATGAAGGACAAAGGTCTAATATCAGACTCAGAATATAATGAAGCGGTAAACGTCGACCTCACCAAATCACTTAAACCACGATTCCATACTCAAGAACGAATTCGTGAACAGAATTTAAAATACAAAACATATACTGACGCAGTAAAAGATGAGCTTCGTAACCTAGGTTATAATTATGATAAAGCTACTCTTCACGTTAAGAGTTTCTTAGACCCAGAAAAATTTGATGCGATTCGCGACACTACACTTAAGATGAAATACCTGGATGCCAAACAACAAGTAGCTGTTACGGTAGTTGATAAGGATGGTATAGTAGTTGGTATGGTCGGCTCACGCTATAGTGATGAACTAAACCGTGCCACACAACAAACTAGGTCATCAGGGTCATCTCTAAAACCATTCACAGCATATGGCCCACTATTTGAGTACTTTGGTAACCAATACTCTACGGCAACTGTAATGTCTACAGCGCCATACCAATATCCTGGTTCAAACGCAGTGATGTATAACTGGGGTAGATTGTCTTACGGTAATCAAACCCTACAAGAGTCTTTACGACTATCACTTAACACTCCTGTTGGACGCATTGATGACGGTATATTAGGTTCATCTCGAATGAAAACATTCCTACACGGTCTAGGACTTGATGTAAAAGACTCATATTCATCAGTTGACGGTATTGGTTTAAATGTATCGACACTACAAGCGGCGTCTGCTTATGCCTCACTAATCAACGGTGGTATGTATACTCAACCGCGATTTGTGGATGAAATCACATTTATCGACAAATCAGTTAAGAAGATTGAGCCAAAACGTAATAGAGCTATGAAAGAATCAACAGCGTTCGTCCTAACACAAATGCTAAGAGGTATACCTCAACCAAGTTCAACAGCACCACTAGCTACTATTCCTAGTTATCAAGGATACGGTGGTAAAACAGGTACAGTCGCATTTGATGCATCAGTAAATGCTCCGGCTCCTTACGGCGCAGGTGGTTCTGACGCATGGTATAACTCATTTACAAAAGACGGTTACGCAATATCTGTCTGGACAGGGTACGATACTCCGAATAGTAGCCCACAAATTCCAGATACCTATAAAGAGTTCACTAGGCTTGGAGCAAATCTCCAACAACTACTAAACGGTAATAAATCAATTCCAAACTGGCAACAACCAGCAAATGTGAGACACCTAGGTGGTTCTAATCTAAGTGCACATTACCAAATTACAGACGCGAGTGATATTGGAGCAACCCTACTCAATATCCCAGCATTATCGAAATTCCCGAACATCACTTCGATTAAAGAAGAAACTAAGGTAGAAAAAGACTGGGACAAACATCTAGGTTCAGACGAAAAACTCTATAAACTATGGAAATCAAATCCAAGTATCACTGAACGTTACGGTATACTTGACGAAGAATTATATAAGGTGGTGACAAAGCGTGAAAATTAACTTAAAAGACGAGAGAGTCAAAAAGAAAATTGGTAAATCCGTCGAATCGGTTGTGATTGGCGCGATTGTCATCACTACCATTCTCTGTATGGTTATAGTCTATATGTACCAGAGTACTAAATCATGGAAGCATTCAAAGCTAAACACTTCTTACGCAGACGCTCCTGCAGAATTCGTATCCAATCAAATATCCGAGGATATAGTCGGGGATATTGAAAAACTCACTGATGTTCAGCATGAACTGGATAAGATTGCTGAGACGGGAGACATCACTTCCAAATCACAAAAGATATACGATAAGGCAGAAGAAACGCTTAAGAAACTCAGTATATCTTCTGGTGAATCATTTGAGAATGTAAAACGACTAAAACGTTACATTGACATCTCGAATTTCATCCAATCAGCCTATGATAATCCTGATTCTGAGAAATTGCAATCTCTAATTGGTACTCAAAGTAGGGAAGTACTAGACCATGATAGAGATATCGATAAAAAGTTTATGAAGAAACTTGACACAGTTGTTGAGGACTATGTTCAATTAAACGACTTCCTGAATAATACTCTAACAAAAATTGGTAAGGTTGAAGACAACAGCCTAGTTATTTTCAACTACATCACCAATATCGGTGAGGTGGAAACGGGTCTAAATTCACTTAGCAAGTTCCCTAAAATAAACAAACTAAGTAAGCTTATCCACAAAGACATCTCTCGCGTGTTCACTAATAACCGTGAACTTAAAGAGCAACTAGACTGGTTACAGGCTAAAGCGAAACTTGATAGACTAAACGGTGAGTATCAAAAACTCTCTGAAATAAAAACTCTCAGAGACGCTAAAAGGTTAGGTTACACATTAAACCAACAATATTCAAGAGATGGATATGAGCTTAGTGATGACTCTGAAGTAAGTTCATTCTACTATCAAGGTCGATTCGTAGATAAATCTAATTACGCGTTAAAAGGATTAAAACTCACAGTTACTGTAGACCCAAAATGGGATAAATCAACAAAAGTAGTTGAGAAAGAACCATCATTTGAAGAGAAGCTCGAGCAATCTACGGATAGTGTAGACCAGGATAAAGATAAGGATAAAAATAGAACCGAAATACCACCTAAAGACGATAAACCCGAAAGAAACAATCAACGAAACACCAACCAACAGAATAGGTCAAACGCTACCACAACGACTCGTCGGTAGTTGACAATTTCTCTGTAAAATGGTATAATATAGATGTGAGAAATAAATGAACTATTGTTACACACCGGTTCGTTACGGACCAACACCAGGCAAGCGCGCAATAGTGGATTCACGTCGAATAGGTACCGTCGATTACACGCTTGGTGATTTCTTACAACGCTCTGACAAGCGCGAGAAACCCTCAAACTTTAGCCATGAAGGTCACCAACTGCGGCTAATAATTCCGCGGTCACTATGCCGGACGAGTCGATAGAACTTCTAGTTCAAATTGTTGACAAGTCTGGCTTTCTTGCTTGCCTGTGATATCGATTTGCGATATAATATAAGTAACGAAACGAAAGGAATAATAAAATGACTAAAGAGACAAGATTTATAGTAACACTCCACCCATCTATGATTGATGAGTTAGATAAAGTAAAAGCAATGACAGGAATATCAAGAGCAACTCTTGTGAGACTAGTTATGGTGAAATACCTTGACAAATTACCAAGTACATTAGAAAACAATACAGATATCTCACTAAAACCAATCAGTTTACGCGAGGGTCAACGATTTCTAATCACAATCCCTGACTACATCAAACCGAAATTTGATGCGATGAAAGAACGTTCAGGACTAACCAAAGCTGCAATTGTTAGGGCGCTAATTCAGGCTCATTTAGGTGACTATTGTAAGGATATTCTCGCAGTAGATACCCAAGAGGGAGGTAAATAATGAAGATAGCATTAGATATCGGGAACTCAGCCATCAAAGGTTCGATTCTCGACAATAACAATAAATATATAGCTCCACTTGACCAACCGTCTGCAGTATTCACTGTAGAGGATAGTAAATACATGATGTTTCACGACCCTAATGACTACTATATTCAGGTCCTGGAGTCACCACTAAAACATTATGAATATCCAACAGCTATTGGCCACGTCGCATTAGACAGACCTGGTTACGAAGAATTTGATGTATCGTCTACAACATACAAATCAAATCACGAAATCACAACAGCACTATTGTTTGGGTCTATTGCGCCACATATCGACGGGGACACTGATGCGAAACTAGCTGTATCCGTTCCGATTGTAGAGGCGAAAACGTTAGGACTAATAGCTGAATATCAAACGCTACTTACAGGTACACACAAGATTAGAATCTTCAGACCAACAGGTACCTTTGACTGTAACGTGACATTTTCTGCTGTACGTGTATTTAATGAAGGTCAAGCTGGATTCTTTGGATTACTTGATACTCGTGATACTAACTTCCAATTAGAAATGTCAACTGTGTATCAGTCTCTTGGTGAGGAAACTTCACCTATCGGTGACCTTGAGGATTTCCTAATTGTCGATATCGGTGAAGGTACAACTGACCTTGCGGTATTTCGTAATAAGAAGTTTAATCCAGAGTTCTCGTATTCAATCACTTCGGGATATGGTAACTTGCTCGAAGACGCCATCAAAAATGCTCAGCGTAATCATCTGACTATCGAAAGTCGAAAAGAATTACAGAAGGTACTGTCTAGCACAAACAAGAGACGTCAAGCTCGTAAGGAAAAATGGGCATCGTATGTCAATCCAACTAAAGAGCGCTTCATCAAACTTGTGACAGATACCATCCTCAACGCATATGGTACAAAGGATTACTTCGATGCGATAATATTCCTCGGCGGTGGATTTAGTGCTCTTACAGGTTACACTACTGACTTCGGACAAGTTTCAATGGAAGACGACCAATTGTTCACGACTCTCAAATCAAAACTTGAAAGTAATCATAAAGATGTAGACCTTATCTTCGGTGTTCCACGTCCATTCTCTGGACGAATAAACGAAAGAGGACTTGTACAAGTCTTAACTACAATGTAATGGTTAAGATTAAAGAACAACTAAAGCTGAACTTACCAGCGAGACTTAAACGTCAACTCAAAGACATCTCCGAAGATAAAAAGTTATCAATGAACGACATTGTGATTCACGCGATTAACGACCATATCGCAAAACAAAACGCCACCTACCAGAACCCCGACTTAGTCCATGACAGACTAGGTCAGGTTCTAAACGTACTAATGGCTCAAACCTCGGCCATAAACGATATGCAGGACACTATTTCTGAACAAACACGTACCATAGAAGACTTGCGGGCCCACATCTTTGACCTAGAAAGAAGACTTGGGCACTAGCCTCCAAGTGTTATTTATGGTATAATAGTACTATGAAGAAATTAACTACAATCGCTCTGGCGTCGGTTTTAGTTGGTGGTGTATCGACCGACGTTTGGGCGCAGACAAACTACATTATTAAAATAGACGGTATCGAACACACCACAAGTACAGACTCATCAGATACATCCGAAATACTAAGTTCAAAAGGACTCTCTACAAATAAACACGACAGAGTTGAGCGTGACGGTAATACCATTAACATTTCTAAAGCCCGCCCTATCCTGATTCGTGATGGTAAGTCAGCGTACTACCGCTTTACGACATACTTAAACGATAAGGACATTCTGAAAGAGCACAACATCACTTTAGGAACTCATGATAAGGTTGAGAAGTCAGGTTCCACACTTATTATCACTCGTATCAAGAAAGAAGCGCGTACAACAACCAGAGAAATACCGTTTGAAACAAGAACTGTTTCAGACTCAAGTACTTCAGAAGACAGTGTTTCCGAAGGTCGAAATGGTGAAAAGACAGTTGTGGAAGAAATTACATACACTAATGGCGAGAAGACTAGTTCAACCATCATTAATGAGACAGTCACAAAAAAACCAAAAACGAAAGTTATCACCAAAGGTACTAAACCATCTACGCCAACTTCCGACTCAAGTATATTAGAAGCGAGTCCATCAGTAAGATTATCTAACGGAAATACTGCTGGCACTATAGGTGCAGGCGCAGCAAAAGAGATGGAAAAACGTACTGGTGTTCCAGCAACTACATGGGAAACAATCATAGCACGTGAGTCTAATGGTAGACTGGACGCGTATAACCCATCAGGTGCTCGTGGTTTATTCCAAACAATGCCCGGTTGGGGGCCAACGAACACCCTAGCTCAACAGTTAGACGCAGCAACCAGAGCATATAACGCTCAAGGGTTGTCCGCTTGGGGATTTTAATACCGTTTTTTAGACATTGGTATACACCAATGTCTAAAACGGGGTAAACCCCGAACCCCTCCAAATCCGCGATATTAAACGTAAAATATTAACTGGAGAAAATATGAAATTAAAAGAATACTACAAAGAAAAAATTGCTAAATCCAATGACGCGTGGGTACCGTTCACCAGAGCAGTACTCAAAATTATTAGTATGGCATCACTAGTTATATGGTTTTTCAAGTCAGCGTCCTACGACACAGAAACACATAAAACATTCGGCGAAATGGCTGGTAGGATTAATCAAATCGAAGAATCAAAACAATTCACGGAAGAATATGGGTACCTAATGTTTAACGTAGGTATTCGTGGAATGTTGATTGTTTCACTAGTTCTAATGTTCGGCTATATCCTTATTACCGCATTTATTGACCGTAACTACCCGACAATCATAGGTATTGTTTTAGGGAGTCTATCCCTACAATTCGTACCAACAACAGTCGGTACAGGTGGTATTGCAATACTGGTTATAGCTGTAGCTGTTGCACTCAACTATATGATTAAAATATATGAGAACACTAAGTGGGAAATCGACGAACAAATACGAATAAACACCGAACACGACTTACTAGCAACTTATGAACCGTATTTGGATATAGAAGTAACAATGAACAACGGTGAAAAAGTCCAAATAAGTGAATTAGCAAAAGCGAATATCGAAGGAATTGTCCTTCAAGAAGTATTAAATAAACATAGACAAGGCGACCAACATTAGGTCGCTTTTTGTTTTGGGAAAGGTCGACTATGAAAAAGAGAATTAAGAAAAAACAAGCCAAAAGAAATGAACAAGAACTGAAGAAACTAAAAGAACAAATACGTGTCGTGAAAACACTGAGTAGACTACAAGACACAATCAAAAGAACATAGGTAGGTGAGACATAATGACAATACTAGTAAAAGGCCCATATAGTCGAAAAGACTATATTAATAATATACAAAATATAGAAAATCAACAAGACGACATCAATACACGTATGGAGCGAATAAATGACAATGCGATTATGATAACGCTTGTAGTCGCTCTCCTTTACTGTATAGGTGTTGGGACATATTTATTTAGCAATCGATATGAATTCGATGATGCAGTAAAGCCGTTTGCAATAGCTGGTTTTGCATTAATATTCATAATTGCGTTAATATCACACCACATTACAGTAAGACCATATAATAAACAAAAAGACTCTCTGCATGAAGAGGCTAACCAACTCGAAAAGCACTATCGCGATAATATGGTCGAAGTCCCACTGTCAGAGTATATAGACCACATTAAAGTGCAAGGTGACAAAGTAACATTCCCACCATTAGATGAGATTGATGAGCGATATCTATATGATGAGTGGTCTCACAACCCATCTGACACAGACCATAGTATTCGCCAAATCTTTAGATTGTATCAGGATTTTTATGAGAAAGACCGTTTATATACAAGGTACACTTACATATGGATATCTATAACACGCGAAGAATGTCTGATGTTAAAAGCAAAAAGGTAGGTGATAAAATGACGATATTGCAAAAAGCCCTTATACCCGAAAAGAATACAAAGAATATAGAGATGAGCTTGACAAACAAATAGGTGAACTCGACAGTAACATAGAAGACCGTGAACTCCTAAGTATAGTGTTCTCGATACCAGCAGGGATATGTTTCTTTTTCTTACTGATGAAAGGTTTGATAGTAACTGACTCGTTTAGGTTTGGATTTTCAATTGGCCCAAGTACAACACTAACAAATTCAATCAATATATCAATCGCGACAATTATAATAAACACTATATGTGTTGGTGTATATTACCTATTATGTGTTAATCCGTATAAAAATCAACTAAAACAATTGAAAAACGAAAAAGCTGAACTAGTAGACTATTACCGCACAAATCTAGACGACGTACCTCTTGACGATTATATCGAACATATTAGTGTTGTCGGGAACCAGGTGATAATCCCATCCTTAGATACTATTGACGAAAGTTACTTGTACCGTAGGTACAACCGCAGTATATCTGACGGTTATCATAAAACGTCACACACGTATGAATTATGTCCCGACAAACTCAAGGGAAGTTTGACTAACATTCTAATCACAAAAGATGAATATGCCAAACTTCGACAAAAATCAAAATGCTCACCACGTAGTACGAAACAAACCACTGTAACGAACAAAAGATTAGTGAAGATGGCTAACACTACTGAAGTTACAATTGAACACTCAGTAACGACAAAAGATGGAACTCGTACGGAAACGTACGAATATACAATTAAACCAAACACCACCGAAAAATAGAATGGTTCGCATACGCGAACCATTCGCATGGGGTGAACCCCAAACCCCACAAATTTCGTGAATTATAAACAAATATTAGAAAGGATGAATCGCATGGAACAAGATAATGCACTATTGAAATTATCAGATAGAAGTTTTGTCAAACATTTAATGTTGAATACAGAACTATACCAAGATGAATTTAACAAAGTAATCAACGACTTCCCAGCGTATAACATTTTAGTTGAATGTTATGAGACAAAGAAAATAACACCAAAACAACGCGAAGTGTTAACAAATGCGTATTTATTACTAAAAGAGAAACACTTCAGAAGAAGATTTTAGAAAGGATGATTTAGATGACAAAAATCAAATTCACAGATTTCTTAACCAAAAATGTGAGTAAGAAATCAGCGAAGAAATTAAACAAGTTACAAAAGACATTAATCAAGAAATAAGAGAGGGTTCACCAATGGAAAAAGTAAAAGGTATATCATTCTACCAACAACCAAATGTTACAGAACTTGCGGGAGAAATTGACGAGAGCGGTGACTTACCAACATTCTACGGGAAAGCAGTCTTATACAAAGAGCCAACAAATCCATATGATACAAACGCTGTACAGGTACACGGTGTAAGAACAGACGGTTCGCTACACATAATGGGTCACCTAGGACGCGACGGAGAATTATATCAAAAAATGCTTGAAGGTGTAATACCTAACGGTACCGAAGTCGGATTACGTATTGTGGGATACTCTAGTATTGGATTATCAGACTCATACCAGATAGAGTTGCCAATCGATACAATCACATATCACGCACAAGAAATCACACCATACGGGACTCAGGATAAACACTTCACAACGAAAAAAGAAATCGAGACAGTAATCCAAAACATAATGCAATTATATTCTCAATCACCAAATGCGCAAGGTTTAGACCTAAGAGTTGTAAACCAGTTGGCAAACAAAGTGGATATTAAAAAGAATAAAGACATAGCGTTAATGGACGCTGCGGGAATGAACGGGTTACGATACACTAGTAGTAACAACCACGTAACGCTACAACTAAAAATAGACCAACCCGCACCAACAATAATTATAATAAATACAGTATACGGAAAATCTGTATTCGGAAGACCGATAGAAGGTTAAATAATAACCTTCTACGGCAATACTGACACGAAAGGATGGAGAGCAAATGTTAAAACCAAACGAAATAAACAAGATAGTGAAGAATTACAAGTTAGAAACCATCCTGTTTGAGGACGAATACTATATAAACTTAAATCAAGTATGTCGAATTATCGAACATGAGTACAACACTAAGTTGAATACAACAATTGTTGCGAACAAGTTGCGCAAATATAGAAGTGAGTTCGAAACAATTATCGTACATCGCCCGAAAGGGAGCCGATACAAATTCGCAAGGTATCAGCCACTGCAATACACGAGTAATTTAAAATACTACTTACTTGGCGATGTTCCAAAACTTATCGAAAAAATCAGAAGTGAGGTATGTGACAATGGAGTATGAATATACACGAAAAGAAATCATTGACCTTATTATCAAACATAACGAACAAAAACATAAGCGCACATATTTCGCAGAAAAGATTGGTACGAGATTTGACACATTTGCACGCGAAATGGTCAAGATGAGACCAGATATCCGTGTCAAGATAAATAACAGGTACAGTTACACAGAGTATTTCAAAGAACTAGCTCTAAAACATATCCCACTCGCTGGACTCAGATATAGACCTACACCAACACACGAGGATAAAGTGCGTGAGGTTTATAACGAACTCAGCGCAACTAGATATACATACAGAGATAAGAAGTATGTATCAGCAATTTACCTGAGAAAGTATATGGATATCTTTTGTCAGACCAACTATTCTGAAGATATTCACAAACTACTTAAGGGTAAAGTAAAATCAATAGTTGTTCATCACGATGAGATACTATGGGAGTTTAAACACTATGAGCGATACTATGAATTAGAAACATCAATCAAATTACTAGAAGAATTGTGGGAAGGGAAGTTGAACAATGTCGATTAAGAATGTATTAGCCGCAGTCGGTGTAGCTGTAGTTGGTGTGACTGGTGCAAAAGCATCAACAATGGATGTTTTTGCAACAACAGTCCACTCAATAAATGAGCAAGAGACTCTCACACAAACTATCACAACACAAGACACAGCGATAGTTCAATTAACACCGAAATTTGAAGATGAAAAATACACGTACAAAAGTTACGGTAGCGGAGTGTTTATCTCAGACAATGTGATACTTACCGCCGCACACGTGTTACGTGATGATAGAGCGACATTTTCACATATAGAGTTTCATCATAACGGTAAGACATATTATGCTTACCCACAAGATGTAACACTGTATAACGAAAGCTATAAATCATCTGACGCAGATGATATGGCGATTATTAGAGTTCGACTAGTGGATAAACATGCAAGCTTAAAACTTTCTGAAGAAACAGAAAAAACAAAAGTGCACATCATAGGTTATCCGGCTGATAAAGACGAAAAACCAGACTTAAACGTTGGTAGACCGTACGAATCACACGGTGAAACTATTAAGCAACTCCACGGATTATGGTACACAACAGCTTACACACTCCCTGGTATGAGTGGTGCACCACTTCTTAACGAAAAGAATGAAATAATAGGTCTTCATGTTGGTAAAGCAACAACAGAAGATATGATTGATAGAAAAAAGAAATTCTCAACATCAATCAGACTTGATTCTAAGAGAATCGAATGGTTACAAAAACAAATCAAAGAAAACGCATCGTGGACTTCTCCACGATAATATGATATAATTAAATTAAAACAATAGAAAGGCGCCCTGAAGGGTGAATTAGTAAATTAAAATGGAAAAATTCAAGAAAACAATAGACAAATCATTATCAACAAATAAGGGTAACGAAACTCACGTATTCTTATCGTATAACCCAAACATTCTAAACGACGTAAACGTTATAGCTCGTGGTAATATGCAAGATGTAACGAGATTATTAGCTTCAGCAATCTTAAGTTTGAATGTGGAGCAACGCGTAAATGTATATACACACCTTGTAATGCAAGATGACGATGTATTCACAGAAGTTGCACAAGAATACGCTGACAGATACGTAAACGGTGATAACAAATAAGACCTACTTGGGTCTTAAAGGACTTGACCTGAGCATGTCATTAAACTACTTAATCTAAAGAAAATGGAGATTTATATGAACAAGAAAAAGATGCTACTAATGCTTTCTGCATTATTTACACTAGGCGCTGGAGCACATTCAGCAAGTGCCGCAGAGGTAACAAAGAACGGGCAAGAAATCACAGTTAATAAACCAGACGTGACAGCGGTTGCCCACGGTGATAAATATTCACAAGTAACTGTTAAATACGGTGTCAAATTTGATGACCAATTAATAATTAACCAAGGTGATAAGGTTAAGTTCACATTACCTAACGAATTAGGTTTACAGACTAACTATAACTTTGATGTTAAATCAGTCGAAGGTAATGTTGTCGGTAATGCAACAGCGGATGTTGCAACAAAAGACATCACTACAATCTTCAACGATTATTTCAGTTCACACCCTATGAATAAGACTATGAATTTAGAACTGATGACTAAGTGGGACACTGAAAAGGTTAGTGGTAAAGAAACTAAAACTTATGACCTAAACTTTAACGGTACAATTGTTCCTACAACACTAAAGAAAACTGGTACGCCAGACTCTAATGAAATCGTTAATAAATGGGGTGGTCAAGACGAAAAAGACCCTAGTATAGTTCATTGGGGAGCTAGATTAAATTATAGAAAAGATAATCTAACAAATGTTACTATTACAGACACACTTGATAACAATCATGAATACGTTAAAGGTAGTCTTAAAGCTCGAATCATATCTAGTATTGACCCTTGGACTATAGTCAGCGAAATTGCAAAAGAAAATATTAATGAAACTGACCACGGGTTTACAATTACTTTACCTACTCTAGACCAGATTGTAAGTGTAGAATATGATACAAAAGTAAAAGATTTGTCTAAAGACCCTAAGAATAATATCCGAATCCAAGCAACTAATGGATTAGATTGGGATAAAGACGTGTTAGTACAAATTGTTAGAGGTTCAGGTAATGTTTCTGGTGACCAAATCCCACCACAACCAGCAAAAGAAGAACCTTCTAAAGAAGAACCAACTAAACCTTCAAAAGAAGAACCAACTAAACCTTCAAAAGAAGAGCCAACTAAGCCTTCTAAAGAAGAACCAGTGAAACCTTCAAAAGAAGAGCCAACTAAGCCTTCTAAAGAAGAACCAACTAAACCTTCTAAAGAAGAGCCAGTGAAACCTTCAAAAGAAGAGCCTGCTAAACCTTCAAAAGAAGAGCCTACTAAACCTTCAAAAGAAGAACCTACTAAACCTTCTAAAGAAGAACCTGTTAAACCTTCTAAAGAAGAACCTGTTAAACCTTCTAAAGAAGAGCCAACTAAACCTTCTAAAGAAGAGCCAACTAAGCCTTCTAAAGTACAAAGTGGAAACAAAGTGTTACCAAATACAGGTACAGCTACAGACTCAACTATGCTATTAGGTTTCGGGTTATTAATCACAGCTCTAGTTGTAAGAAAATTCAAAACTAACTAGACAAAATGAAATAGACATGCTATAATTATAGTGTGTCTATCTTTTTTTGCCGTTTTGTATACACAAAACGGCACTATCGGGGTGACTACCCCGCACCCCTTCTTTTTCATGAATTAACAATCAAGGAAGGTGAACCGATTGAAAAATTTCGAAAAACAATCTAGGAAAGTCCGGGGGATACCGTATGTTTAACGTGGAAATAATCTCGACCGGGTCAGATGGAAATTGCGTTGTAATTGACGATACAATCATGATTGACCTCGGACTAACTAGAAAGAAAACAAAAGAATTATATTCAGGCGAATTGGACGAAATAAAGTGCAGTATAGTGACACATAAACATCAAGACCATTGTTCATTACCGTTTGTAAAACACCACATTGAGCAGGAGAATAAACTTATAATCCCGAACGACGTGTACCAGAAATTAGTAGAACAAGGTAAAATAGATTTAGACTATACACCGAATCTAACAGTGTTACCTAACACACCGAAAGAGGTTATAACGTATACTCTTGATGATTATATACTTACATTTTATCCTCAGAAACACTACGACATAATTAACTATGCAGTACTTATCGAACGTGGTGATGAGCGCCTATTGTACGCGACTGATTTAGATACCCTTCATGAATCGGACGTTGGTGTTGGACTATTTACCATTGAAGGTAAATTCGACATCCTAATACTTGAAGGAAATTTTGACGAAGAATGGCTACGGTCATATATTACAGAGACGATAGAGACATATGATGAATACACGGATACATCCGAATTCGACACAGACGATTTGAGTAGGTGGGTGCGCTCACATTACGCACAACTTCCAAAAGAAGTATCAGCACCACTATTTAGAGCGGTGCAAAATATGCGACACCTATCGAAACAAGAGGCGAGAAAATACGCAAAACGTAAACTTAAACCTGGCGGTGTATATTACGAAGTCCATAGGTCATCACTGTTTTATTCTGAACCAAGCCAATGGCAGGTGGTATAATGACAAATGAAATTAAAGAATTACACGCAGTCAGTCTAAAAGCTGACCGCTCACTTTGGGAGCAAATCGCTTCTGAAGTACACACCTTATTACCTAAGGTGCAAAATGATACGCTAACATCAGACGACATTAAAAACGTTCAAGGGTTAGTGGCTCATGTAAAACAGTCATCAACTGATTATAACCGATATTTAAACGGGTTGATGGCTGGATATAAAGCAGAATTACAACAAAATTTAAACGCGATAGGCTACCCAGTTATTGAGCAATATGTAGTTAGAAAACGTACAGCTCAGCAACAAGAAGTGAACAGACGAATCGCTGAGAAGAACGAATTATTCCAACAGTACGTGAATAACGCACTTTTGGGGACATCGTATATCCATAATAGTACGTTACGAAATCATTTAATCTCATTCATGCACCCGCTGTTTCCAAAATTATCAAGTGGAGCAGAGAGTAAAATGATGACGGAAAGAGACTGGGCAAACGTCCACTCGGTGGTTAATAACTTAGTGCGAGCTATTGACAGCACGATGAATCCAGTAATCGCCCAACTCCCATTACACTCGCAAACGATGAAGTTATATGTAGACGTACTACGCACAGCGGATATCTCTAAATTACATAATATTCAAGAAACTATCGCTGAAGATAGAATGTTCTTCATTGAATTAATTTTAACACAGAAACTACAAACTGAGGATGATGTTCTTGGCCAAATCACAGAGGTCATCAACTCAGAATCTACAGACAAAATATCACAAATCCAGTTTATACTAGATATCTGGAAGAAAGCAGGTAAATAATGACTAACTTATTCACACAATCTTTTGACTCTTTATTACAACAAGCAACTGGGCAAGTTCCAGTTCAACAACCAGCTCAACAACCAACTCAACAATCAGCACAACAAACTCAACAACCAGTACAACAACCGATACAACAACCGGTACAACAACCAGTGCAAACTCAACCGGTAAATAACACACAAGGTTATGTTGTGGATGTATTTGGTGGAAATGACACACCACAAACACCACCACAAACACATTATAACGGATTCCCTACAAGTGTTACACCTGAACAATCAATGGTTCAACCAACAACTCAAACTCAACCTCAAACTCAACCAGTAGCGCAACCAGTGACTCAACCTGCAACTCAACCTGCAATTCAATCGGTTATTGAAGAACCTAAAGCTGAGGTTAAAGTTGAAGAACCTAAAGTTGAGGATAAAGTTGAAGAACCGAAAGTTGAAGAGACTAAAGTTGAAGAGCCTAAAGTAGAAACTAAGAAGACTACTAAGAAAGCTACTAAGAAGAAAACAACTAAACCAGCACCAAAAGTGGAAGAGCCAGCAATTACAGTTGACCATATCTTGGATGAAGAAACTAAAAAGGCTGTTGCTGACCAGTTATATTCTACAATGTACGAATTAGCATTTGGTGTTATTAAAACAGCTATCACAGATGCTGCTACCGCAGCAATTAGCGACCTAAAAGGTAAATAATTATGAACTTAAATGAGAAACAACAGACTTTAGCTGACGCCCCTGTCAAACAATTAACGATAGGGGCCGCTATGGCCGGTACAGGTAAGAGTACTACCATGGTAGCTCGAGCTAAAAAGATACTCACAATGTATCCGTCAGGTAACTTACTCATTATTTCGTTCACTAAGTTATCAGCTCGTGATTTGCGAGAGAAATTATCTAAAACACTCACTAAAGAACAAATGAGACGTGTTATCACAGGTACTTTTCACTCAGTTATGGGTCAGATTATCAAAGATAACGCAATGACTGTTGGTCTAAATTCTAACTTTTCAATAATTGATGAGAGCTCAACACGTACTCTATATCGTCGTATTCTCGATACACATATTGGTCGTGATGAAGAATTTGACCAATTTCTATTATCATGGACAAACCCATTAGCGTGGTCGAACTGGAAACCTGGTGATGAGATTAAATTTAAAGCATCGGACATCAACATGGTAGTGTCATCAATAGGTGCGCTTGTCAATATGAGCGAACCAACAGAATTGGACAAGGGTGTATTCTCCCACCAAACTATTCAGCGATTCCGTAAATCTAATCGTAAAACGTTTCAGATTACAAATACTAAGACACTTGAACGAATCGTTAACTTCTGTTATGAAGTATTCAAAGAGTCGATACTTGAGGCGCGTAAAGCGAACGTCATTACATATGACCAGATATTATTTATTATGCACCTAATGGTGAATTCGGATAAAGATATACTTGGTAAGTTTAGAAACTCACTAATTCACACCATGGTAGACGAAGCTCAGGATACTAACGCTCTACAGTTTGAGTTTATCAACAGTATAGAAAATGGGTCACTAACCTTAGTTGGGGATGTGCACCAAAGTATCTACTCATTCCGAGGTGGAAGACCTGATATATTCCTAAGCTATCTCGATAAAGGTGTGGTTTACCCACTTGAGACAAACTATAGGTCATATCAGCCGATATTGGATTATGCCAACAATTTAATCAAATACAACACCGAAGGTGCCGACTATATGTATGATATGGTCTCAGCTATTGAGAATAATGAAGGATTTGCAGGAGTTACATACCGTGAATATGAGGATGATACCAAAGAAGCTGACGCCATCGTCAACTATATCAAAGCAATTCACGCTCACGGTATTGATTATTCAGATATTGCAATTTTAGTACGCTCACGAATGGCTCTTCCAATACTAAACAGGGAGTTACAAGTGAGTAAAATTCCAATCAACGACACAACATCATTTGCTGACTTTATGAAGTCCGAAGTGATGGTCGATATGCTTAACTTCCTGAAAATTCTTGTCAACCCTAAAGATATCTACGCGTTTATCGCAACGCTAGACAGACCAAAGCGAGGAATCGGGGAAGTGGCTCTTAGAAAAATAGAATTACTAGCTATCAAATATGATATGTCGGTAATTGAGTTCATACTATCGGAAAAGATAGATGAGTTGACACCGGGGTTACAGAAAAAGGTAGCCGTCTATCGCGATGTATATTTATCACTCCTCGACCATAACAAGGACTTCACACTCGCTGAGGCTGTTGATTTTCTATTGAAAGAAACAGGTTACGAGGTCTGGACTCAAAATCTTAAGAATTCAGATAGGTATGCAAAACACATAGATACCCTCAAAGAATTAGTAGCAACATTTAGTGATGAGTATTACGCGACTCATACGGAGTCTACACTGTTCGATGTAGTTAACGCATTCACCTTTGATATGGAATCTTTTGTCAAGGAAGAAACTCCAGAAGGTGTGACTATAGCGACTATGCACGGGGCCAAAGGTTTGGAATGGGATTATGTATTCCTACCGTCACTCGAAGAACAGTCGTTTGAGCTCATGGCGCTTGATGATAGTGATTACGAAAGTGAAAGACGATTAATGTATGTGGCGCTAACAAGAGCTCGAAAAGGATTATTCTGCACGAGTGCATTATCTCGTGTGACCTTCAATAATCCGAACACGTTATCCCCAGCGAAATTCCTTATCGAAGCGAAAATTCCAAGATATAACAACTAACTCTTGACAAATTACCGCTACTATGGTATAATAACTATAGTAGCATCACTTAACCTATCTCAACCTGTATTGCGTAGTGATATAGGTTGAGAGTTATGCCTTATTCAATAACTAACATACAAACAGTATGAATGAAATTAATAAACAAAAAGTATATCGAAATTAACGGAAAGGAGGGAGCAAATGCTGTTAAGCCTACAAGTAAGACTCTATCCAACAAAACAGATGAAATCCTATCTTGATTCACAGTGCGATTATCGCAGGTATTGTTGGAATAAAGCTCTATCGGTTTGGAATGACCTCTATGACCAGCGAGTTATTGCTTTACCAAGAGAGTTAAAACTCAAGATAAAAGATAACCTAACTGATAAAACAATTAGGTTCACTGAAGAAGAGCTAAATCTTAGAAAGAGATTTCCGTCACCAACCGAGCGTATTGTGAGAGATGAATTAGTTGCTAACAAAAGCGACTGGGAATACGAAAAGTCTTCTCGCGTATTACAGCTAGCTGTCAAGGATTTGTCGATTGCATGGAATCAGTTCTTCAAGAAATCACAAGAAAATTCTGATAAACCGAAGTTTAAAAGTCGTCGAGAACCCAAACAAGGATTCAAAACCGATACAGCTCGTATCAAATATGGTCGTTTACTCTTAGATAAACCCAGAGCTTATACTGGACAGTGGGAATCCATCCGATTTAAAGGTTACAATATACCTGAGGGTCCAATTAAGCTGTGTGCTATCACACGTGTCAAAAATCAATACATAGCTACTTTAACAGTTGAAGTGAAAACAATATCGTTAAAATCAACAGGAAACGTAACAGCTGTAGATGCGAATGTGGACCATTTTGATTATACAGATGGGACTTATACGCTAAAACCAAAAGAACTAAACAGACTATACGGTAAGGTGAAACATTATCAGCGTTTATTATCGCGCAAACGTAAAGAATGTGGGATACACTCGAAAAGTTACCAAAAGACGAGAACCAAGTTGCAGATGACCTATTCGAAAATTAAGCACATTCAAAACGACTTGTTACACAAATTTACTACTAAGCTGTATCGGAACTACGATATCATCGTGATTGAGGATTTATCAGTTAAGAAGATGCAGATGTCTAAGAAAGCTAAAGGTCTACATCGCTCGCTCTTTGGAAGATTCCGTTTATTTATGGAATACAAAGCTCTAAAGTTCGAAAAACGATTAGTGATAGCCGATAAATATTATCCATCAACTCAAAGGTGTTCATGTTGCGGATATGTTAAGACTGGTGAAGATAAGATTACCTTAACTGGGAATCTTAAACACGGAACTAAACACCATGAATATCATTGTTATGAGTGTGGATACAAAGCTGATAGAGACGAAAACGCCGTCTTAAACTTATTAGTGTTAATATAAAGAAAAAGCTGGAGGTAGGCTCTACCTCTGAGGAAAGAAATCCTCTTGATGCGTTAAGAGGTTGCCTCTGTCGTTACCTGCTCAAGCAGATACGGGAATGCAACTATCAACGAACGTGAGAAAAACCGATGAACAAAATCTATAATGGTCATCTGTCTATATCTGACAAGGTTTTTCAGAGCAGCTAATGAGAATGTGATAGGGGCTAATGAGATTGTAATGAATTTTGTTCACCTCCCTTTTCTTTAGTCATTACTGTGGGTGCAACTCCTACATAGCTCACCGTTTACAACCCGCATTTGCGGGTTTATTTTTGTTTTAATCCATACATAATTAGACGGTACAGACAATCTATGCGATTGTCATAGTATTTGGCAAAATAAATAAGGTGAAAGGAATCATTTTCATCTACCAGATAATTATGGTATAATAGAGGTGGACAAATAACATGAAAGGAAACTTTGCATGAAAAATGAGAACTTAATTAAAGCTATCACTAGCAAGCAGACTAGTGATTTACTCCCAATCATGAAAGCCGCATATCAATTAGACCCTATGCCGAAACATGAACTTGGGGCTTTGGCAAAACAAACTAACGACAAATTAGGATATAAATTATTCGATGACTACCACTATCCGAGGTTAGTCCGTGATGTGTCAATGGTTACACGTGCTATACAACACAATGCGATTAAACCGATTGATTCGGATATTGACCTCAAAACTCAACTAGAAGCTCAAATGAGACACGCTATCGCTATCCAAAATGAAAAGTATGACAATATCGTATTACCAGCATTAGGTGACGACGCGTTATACCCAGAAGCATATAAACGATATGTGAAAGAGCTAAACGGATTTGACGCTCAAGCGTTCAGAAATGTTGTAAATAAACTGACTGAGCTAAAAGAGTCAGACCCTCAAGAGTTAGCTAACTGGTCATCACGATTCGAATACGTTGCTAAATACGCATATGAGCGCGACGCTTACAACAAACAAGCCACCGAAATGTACGAACTTGATGCAACACCGGATGAATACGGTGATTTAATCAGACCATACGATATAGCTCGTACGAATGCACACAATGGTCTTATTGACCTATTTAATAAACTAAATGAATTCGCATGGCGAAATAATATGAGTAAACCATACCCAGAGCAACAATACTTCGACAAGAGTAATCCTATGGATAGAGCTCATGTTGCAGAAGTATTACTTCAACAAGAACCTCTCTTAGAATCTACACACCTGTTTTTGCTTAGCGAGCGAACTATGATGAGTGACACGGAAAGGTATAAACAAATGACCTTCGCCGAACAACTCGAAGTAGCTCGCAAATATAACGACGCCAAAGAGCTAGAAGAAGGTGTCAAAGAACTATACGAAAACGAACTAGAAAGGTAGAATTGAATGAGACAATTTTGGGACATGGAGTCATACGATAACCTCTTTTGTGCAGCGTTCATAGACGATAATGATTTTCTAGAAGTGCACTACCTGGTCAATAATCCGTTTGACGCAAAGAAAGTCGAAAGAGCGTGTCGAGACTCAGGTTACGAATATAAACTATATGATTTAACAAAAGACGCAACCCGGTTTGCGGAACATATGAGAATACAAGTACCTTCACTCGGTAAGGATTCACTCCTTGCTGAGTTTCTAGGTTTAGAAGAGGACGAAGTCGCACCAAAAGTCGATAAGTACATCGCTTATAACTCGTTATCGTACGATATACAAATGTGGGACTTCTTTAAAAAGACAATTGTAGCTGGACGCACACACACTACTCCAGAAACGTTACGTGCGTTTTCAGACACATTAATTAATGATACAGCTAAGCGCATCAGAACTACTGATTACGAAATGTATGGTAATCAAATTGATGCGGGCTATTTGAACGAAAAGATGGTGGACAGGGGTCGTATCATCATTGGGTTAAAGACCTTAGTAGGAATGATGGGTGGTTCGATTATCGAATCAGAATCAAATAAAACAGGTCACTCAGAAGACGTCTATGCAGATATTTTATACTGTATTAACGACGTAGCGGAACTCAAAGATGTTGTTTATCTTGGTTCGAAAATGGAAATTACACAAACTGTACGTGAAAGTTTACTTCAAGCGTACGAATCATTAAGTCGTAAAAACATCACAGTAAATGCATCAAGTGCTAAATTCGTGGAAAACATCATTGCACCAGATACACCAATTGTGGACAGCCCGACTGTAACATTTATGTACCCAGCAGCTCACATCGCAAAAGAGCGCGGTATAGAACAGTTCGACATGTTAGAGTACTTTAAAGATTGGTATGTAACAAACGTTTATAACCAAGTCGCGAAACACAATCCAAAAGTGGCTAACGAACATTATGCGAAGTTTATGTCAATATACAACTTCTACGCATCTTTCCGTGGGAAAAACTGGAACGACTCAACTAATCATGTACTTAGATTTAAAATTCCAGCAGAACCGAAAACAAAACGAAGAGAATTACTCGATACATTCGGTACTTACTTACCGCTAATAGACAGATACGGTGTGGATTCAAATACTCACGTCAACTTCTCAATTGGTGGTATACATGGTGCTGAAATTTTCGGAGCTCAATTAGAGCAAGATAAAAAGAAAATTAAGAAACTTAGGAACCAATACAAATATATTTCGAAGATACCGAAAGGAGAAGTGTCACAAGCACTTCTTAATCTGATTAAAAACCAATCAAGAACGTCAGATACAGGGTATCCGACTAAACTATTACACGAGGTTCCATACCTATATAATAATTCAAAACGTACTGACGAAATCCTCCACGAGGATGATTTTTCTGTCTTCCAATGCATCCCAACCAAGGTGCGTGAAGACTTAATTTCGAGGTACAAGTATACATCAACGTGTCACACATTACACCAGGACTTCGCCGGGTATTATCCCATGTTGCTCATCAACCTTGGAGTGTTCTACGACGGTAATGGTCGAGACGTATATCGAGAAATCTATAACCACCGAATCGCTGTTAAAGCAAAACTCAAGACTATTCCATTCGGAACTCCTGAGTGGCATGCGGTAAATATTGAACAGGAAGGTTATAAGTTAATACTAAACTCAGCATCTGGAGTACTAGACGGGTCATTTGACACTAACGTGCGCGCAAACAACAAAGCAATTGCTATGCGTGCTATCGGGCAAATGATTACAGCAATTATTGCGATGGCTGTAGCCCTAGAAGGTGGTAAAGTACCGTCATCAAATACTGATGGTATCTACGTTTATGATATTTCAGAAGAGACAAACCAAGCAATCTTAGACCGTGAATTACCAAAACTAATGGTCACTATTGACCCTGAACACATCTTCTTCGTATCTAAAGATACAAATAACAGAATGGAGTCGCACGACGGTCAGATAGTGTCAGCTAAAGGTGGAATGCTTACAGCTTGGCAAGGTGCTCAAATCGATAGTAGACTAACACACCCAGCGTTAATCGACAGAGTTCTAACAATATACCTCCAAAATGAAGATATAGTGAACAAACCAATCGACAAGAAGTTAATCAAGAAAGCCCTTGAAGAATACAAGTCACAAGCATCGAAACGAGAGTTTGTACAAATGGCATCGTGGGTTATGCGACCAACATCGGGGTCTCTGTTCGTTGATGATACAGATACTGTCCACAAAGGTACATTACGCTCTTGGTTAACGGGCGAAGGTATCCAAATGTCTAAATATAACGTTATGCAAATGGAGCCTGGTAAAAAGTTTAATCAATTCCTAGCGGAGTTACCTGATGACGCACCACTCGCTGAACCCGATACACTTGTTAGATTGTATAAACTTCTTGGTAAGGACGAAGTTCACAAACATTGGCCTAACACAATGACTGTAGCCGAATTTGAACAGTATAAAGCTGATTTACTCGAGCAAGGTGCTACGAAAATCCCTTCAGTTCCAACACTGAAGAAAGCTAAAATATCAAATCTTGGTGACAATATGAAATTACACCTTGACAACTCATCTCTTATCAAAAAGAATGACGAAGAGATAGACGAGATATACGACAAACTAAACCTAGACTCATACGTAGACATGACCGCTGAATTCACTGAAAAATGGGTTAATGTACTACAACCATCGTAGTCTACAAGTAATCCCTGAAAAAAATTTCAGGGATTTTTCTTTTCATACTTGACACGTGCGTCGAGTTATGATATAATATAAATATAACAAGTAGAAATCACAATTGCTGTCAAAAAAAATGTGAAAAAGGACTTGACAAGTGCTTCAACTCATGATATAATGAAATATAACATGAGAAATATACCAAACATACCAATATACCAAAACATACCTAAAGTCACTTGACAAAGTTCTCTTGTTGTGTTATAATTTATTTATACCGATGATATCCTAACGATATCGAACGATAAAATTGCTTGACAAAGACCAAGCTTTGTGGTATAATAAAAATACGGCCCTCCCGTATAAGAGGTTGGATGTGTGACGAGCATCTGTAAAAATGAGTTACCTAAGTAAGTAAGTCTCAAAATAAAAACTCAAAAGTAAAAACTCAAGAAAGGAACGAACCGAAGGGCGAACAGCCTAGAATCACCAATGACTGACTGGACTTAGTAGTTGCGACTACGATTCGTACAATAGTATAGGTTCAAAACAAAATATGGCAAATTCATTCACATTCGAAAGAAATATTTCAATTTACCCAGGAGAAGATTATAACGGAAAACCAATCAAGAAATTAGTATTTACAGGACACGACATCGAAAATGTACCAGCAGAATTATTCAAATTAAAAATTAGTGCATCTAAGAAACCAGAATTAGCGGGTTCAGTGATGACTAGATACGTATCATGGAAATTAAATGCTCAATTACCATGGTCAAGTAAATTACCAAATACAATTACTATGCAAACACCAGTGGAAGCGGTGAAAAATGAATTAGTAAACGTATTCCGCCAATACCCTGAAGCTGTTTTCTCAGTATCAATTAAGATGCCAGGACAATTTGGAAACATTGAAACACCTCAAGGAACTTACTCAATCTTTGACTTCAAAGTAGACCCTATCGCAGGAAATGTAGGTTACTACCTAGTTAAAGATACACCAGCAACAATTACATTAACTCTAGCAGAAAACAAAGGTAACGACTACTTCAGAGTAGCATTAGCTACAACTAAATCACCTGATGAAATCTTCAGACGTAGCGGTCACGCTAAAGTTTGGGGTGCTGAAGAAACTACAGTATCAAGTTTCGGAGCAACATCAAGTTTTGACGCACCAGCACCAACAGGTGGATTTGCGGGTGTTGCAACTCCAACATTCGACTCACCAGTAGGTGACTTTGGAGCTCAAGGATTCGGAGCACCAGCACAAAGTTTCGGAGCACCAGCTCAAGGATTCGGAGCACCAGCACAAGGTTTTGGAGCACCTGCTCAAGGATTTGACGCACAAGGATTTGGTGCACCTGGATTCCAAAATCCAAATAACGGACAATAATACCGAAAATCGGACACTCACTCTAGGGGACTTGTTCCCCTAGGTGTTTTGTCATATTCTAAAGGAAAGGACTCGTCGTAGACGATTGTATCATTTATGGAACGTGTTATTATTATGACTCGCGAACTATACTTCTATGAGGTGAGATATATGAGAATGCTTACACCTCTAATTGAAGCTGGGATAGTTCGCAAATTACAAGAAAAATCAGACATATTAGAATTTGTTGTCGACTTAACTCGTGAAGCAGGAGGAGATAGAAACTTTGAAAGTTATGTCTCAGGTCTAATTCCACCGCACTCTAAACCGAGCGACATCTATAAAATGTTCTTGATGCATCACCCAGCAATCCCACCAATGTACATAGCAACGTACAATAAAGGAAAATATTACCATATAGAAAAAGCAACAACACCAGCACTTCGTGATTTTATTGAGAGAATTGACGAAGACCACATTATTCCATACTTAGGAGGCGCTTATGCAGCCAATCTTGAATAAACGTGCAAACAACAAACTTCGCAGTCTAGTGCGTAAGAAAAACGCCCACGACGCTACATTTTATCTTATCGAAAAATTCGGAGACCATCCTGTATTTAGAGTGCAAGACAGCATTCTATTAGAGTTAGTTGACACGCTCGAGTCTCTATATCATGAAGAGGATAGAGTCTACTATTGTCAAATGGCGATACCGTATTTACAGCGTAAGATTAATGATTACTACGAGACGCGAGATAAATACGCCAAAGTACTTTCGAAATTATCTCGACCATCAAACAACCCGTTATGGACTAAGACTGCGCGTAAAGAAGCCGGGTACACACCAGAATGCATCCAGAGTACGCTTGAGAGGCTAGATGCCAAATATCTTTATGCTCAGTACGATACAGGTTATTATTACGAGCAATATCTAATGTGGGAATGGCTGTTGTCACAATTTGAATATTACATTTCTGTTACATCCTAGACTTTTCTACCAAACTGTGGTATAATTAAGTTGTGGCCAAACAATTGGTGAATAAAAGGATAAGATGAAAGGACAAATATGGCAAGAATACAACACATTCAAAGACGTAAATCAGTAAGCGTTGTAGCCTTAAGTTCCCTTCTAGCTGGTGCTGCGACTCAAACTGCAAGCGCCCACGAAGGAACTCAGGAGACTACAAGCGCTTTAGCAGTAAAGAAAGAAACTCCAAAGGAAGCTACCCCTGTAGCACCTAGTGAAACTCCAAAGGAAGCTCCAAAGGAAGCTCCAAAAGAATTAACTCGTGATGAAAAACGAGCTGAACTCAAACAACAAATCGACAAAGTTTCAGCGAAAATGAAATTAGCTGAAAACGGTGAAGTGGAAAACCATGACGCTGAAGTCGCTAAGAAAGTTCAGAAATTAAATCTGAAATCAGAGAAAACTACACTTGAAACAAAAGTGCAAGCAATTGACGACGAAATTGATAAAGAAAAAGAGGCTGAACGTAAAGCGACAGCCGAAAAAGTAGCTAAAGTAGCAAAAGAAGAAAAAGCTAAACAAGAAGCAAAAGAAGCTAAGAAACAAAAAGCAACGTCAAGCACGTCTGTTCGCTCATCGTCACGTACGTATAGCTACACTCCAACATCAACTTATGATGCATCTGAGCCAGCTACAGCAGGGTCTATTAGACCAAACATCGTACAAACAGCGAACTCATACCCATGGGGACAATGTACATGGGGTGTTAAATGTTTAGCGCCATGGGCTGGAAATTACTGGGGTAATGGTAATATGTGGGCAGCAAGTGCTGCATCACAAGGATTTAAAGTTGGTACCACACCAAAACCAGGTGCTATAGCTGTATGGAGTGGTAACCACGTAGCGTACGTAACAGACGTACGTAGTAATACCGAAATTCGAGTATTAGAATCAAATTATGCCGGGAACCAAAGCATTGGAGATTACAGAGGATGGTTCAATCCTGTGAATGCTCAAGGTTCAGTATCTTATATCTACCCTCCAGGTACATAGAAAGGAATACATTATGCAAATCGTATATTACTCTTTAACAGGGAACTGTAAACGATTCGCGCTTAAATTAGATGAAAACGCCATCCCGATGAAAGAATATCAGGATGGTGATTTTGTTTTAGTTTGCCCAACTGTTGGGTTTGGAGTAGTTCCAAATGCGGTCGTGAAATTCCTAAACAAAACACACAACAATTGTAAACTAATACTGTCATCAGGTAATCGTAACTGGGGCCCAAATTTCGCAAAGGCCGCAGACATTATAGGTGAGAAGTTGAACATAGATTACTACAAATTTGAACTCGCTGGTAACTCAGACGACGTAGACAAAGTTAAACGACTAATCAATCACTATCGATAGTCACTTTACATATTTCACAAACTATGGTATAATAGTAGTGAAGCACTGGGACGATTCCCAACTAAAATCAGAAAGGTAAAGGTGGGCAAATGAAACATAACCACATCGAATTAAATAACGCTATAACACAAACTGACCCGAAAACTGGGTTCTATAATCTAGAAAAAGACCAGGAGGCACTAGCTGTTTTCCTTGAAGAAGTTAAGGAAAAGACTATGCATTTTCCTGATGAGATTGAGAGATTAATCTATCTTGTAGATGAGGATTTCTATTTCGACGTCTTTGAGTTTTACGAAGAGTCGTTCTTGAAGAAATTAATTAAGAAGTCTTATTCATACAATCATAAGTTCGCGTCATATATGGCTGCGACTAAATTCTATCAAGACTACGCTTTAAAAACTAACGACAAGAAAATGTATCTGGAAAATATCGAGCAACACAATGTTATTGTTGCCTTATATTTGGCTCAAGGTGATGAAAACTTCGCAACTGAACTACTTGACGCACTGATGCTTAGTATCTATCAACCAGCAACACCGACATATTTAAACGCTGGTCGTACACGTCGAGGAGACCTAGCATCATGTTACTTACTACAGTTAGACGATAGTTTAAATAGTATTAACTATAACGAAGGTGTAGCGAGACAACTATCGAAAATGGGTGGTGGTGTAGCGTTAAACCTTTCTAGGTTACGAGCTCGCTCTGAAAGTATCAAAGGAATCGAAGGTGTAGCTAAAGGTGTCTTACCTGTAGCGAAATCTTTAGAAATGAGTTTCCAATATGCTGACCAATTAGGTCAACGCCCTGGTGCAGGAGCTGTGTATTTAAACATATTCCATGCAGACCTACCGGAGTTCTTAGATACTAAGAAAGTAAACGCAGATGAAGGATTACGCCTTGCGACTATATCTACAGGTGTAATTGTTCCGAGTAAATTTATGGAGCTTGCCAAAGCGAATAAACCATTCTTTATGTTCTACCCACACAACGTATATAAAGTCTATGGTAAGACTCTAGACGATATAAATCTCGATGAGATGTATGATGATATGGTTGCAAACCCTAAGATTAGAAAACGCGAAGCATCAGCTCGTGATATTCTAAACCAAATAGCAAAAATGCAACTTCAGTCAGGATACCCTTATTTAGTATTCAAGGATAATGCGAATAAAGTACACCCGCTTAAGAATATTGGTGAAATTAAGCAAAGCAACTTGTGTGTATCGGGTGATACTAAAATTCTTACTAGAGATTATGGATATGTCGACATTCAAACGGTATCTGGTCAAGATTTATACGTATGGAACGGTCAAGAGTGGTCATTATCACCGATTAGACAAACTGGCGAAAATCAGGAATTGGTACGCGTCACACTTTCAAACGGGATGCATTTGGATTGCACACCATATCATAAATTTTATGTGCAAAATAACCATGAAATAAAAGAGGTTCGTGCATCAGAATTGAAACAGCTTGATACGCTTATAGACTTTGATTTACCAAATGAGAACAAAAATACGGCTACACCTAAATCGGATACTCTTCAAGGCAACTTACTTGAGTTACAAGAAAGAGGAATTCATAGTTACATTAACGATGACAAACTCGTTCAAGTAAAAGCGCCAATTCACGTTACAAGCATCGACCCATTACCAGGAAAACACTACACATACTGTTTTAACGAACCAATCAGACATATGGGTATGTTCAATGGTATCTTGACTGGGCAATGTTCAGAAATTCTACAGCTACAAGAGACTTCGACAATCACCAATTATGGTCAAGAAGACGATATACGTCGTGACATTGTATGTAACTTAGGTTCAATCAATATAGTGAATATTATGGAGTCTGATGATTTCTACGCACCTATCAAGTCGGCAATGAAGGCACTAACAACTGTAACTGACCTGTCACAAATCGAAAATGCTCCAGGTGTCAGAAAAGCTAACGATGAACTTCACTCTGTAGGGCTTGGTGTAATGAACTTACACGGATTTCTAGCTAAAAATCACATAGAATATGAAAGTGAAGAGGCTAAAGAATTCGCATCGGTGTTCTTTGCGATGATGAACTATTACAGTTTACTATCGTCATGCAATATTGCAAGAACAAGACGTGTAACATTCAAAGATTTCGACAAATCTGAATACGCAAACGGAAACTATTTCGACCAATACTTAACTCAGGAGTTTAAACCACAATCTCCTAAGATTATCAAATTATTCGAAAAATTCCATATCCCAAGTATCGGAGACTGGGAATATCTGAAAAAACGTGTGCAAAAATACGGACTATATCATGCATATCGCTTAGCTATTGCTCCGACACAAAGTATATCTTATGTGCAAAATGCGACAAGTTCCGTTATGCCGGTAGTTGACTTAATCGAACGACGCAGTTATGGTAATGCGGAAACGTATTATCCGATGCCATTCCTAGATGTCATTACAGCTCACTACTATAAGAGCGCTTATATGATTGACCAGATGAAGTTAATTGACCTCATTTCAGTCATTCAGCCTCATATTGACCAAGGTATTTCAACTATACTGTACGTCAATAGTAATATATCGACACGTGAGTTATCTAAGTATTACGCTTATGCTCACCATAAAGGATTAAAATCCCTATACTACACAAGAAACAAACTCTTATCTATCGAAGAGTGTACATCTTGTTCAATCTAAAACCAAACACAAGAGGGGTCACCCTCTTGTGTCCACTATGAAAGCGAGAAACTATTATGAACACAGCAAAACAATTTAGAAATTATCATTTAAACCACGCGAAGAAATGGAATGAAAAACACCCTGGTGCAAAAGAGCCAAAACCATGTTTTGATTACTGGCACGCTATGAAAGACCCTGAAGCTAAGATACTATTCAAAAAGAACAATCGTAATGACGGAGCTCTTAGGGTATTCGTTAAAACTTTAACACAAATAGCTGAAACTAACCCTGGAGAATGGATTCAAAAAGGTGATACTTACATTATGAGTACAATTGTAGGTGACGATTACGTGTGGACAATTCATAACAGTGACTTTGTTGCGGTATTAACTAAACCACAAAGTCAAAATCACATAACTGCATTTTATAATGCAACATTGGGTTCACCTATTGATTTTAATGAATATGTAACACTTTATAATGATATTGTTGGAGGGTCGAAATAATGCAAGCAGTAAACTGGAATAAAACTGATGACTTAATCTATATGTATTGGAACCAGAATATTCAACAATTTTGGTTAGACACTGAGTTCAAAGTATCAAAAGATATCACATCTTGGGATGCACTAAATGAAAACGAACGTGATGTGTTCAAAAAAGTTCTAGCCGGATTAACAGGACTAGATACACAACAAGGTAATGTGGGTATGAATGTACTCGGTATGCACGTAAGCGACGATAGGCTAAAAGCTGTTTATGCATACATGAGTTTTATCGAACAAGTTCATGCGAAAAGTTATTCAACAATATTCACATCTCTATTACCTTCAGCAGAAACTGACTATCTTCTTGATGAGTGGGTTCCTGGTAATAAATATCTAACATACAAAGCTGATAGAATTCTTGCTTACTACAATAAGTTAGTAACACTAGAGCCTTCAAGATATGACTTATACATGGCTCATGTAGCTAGTGTGTTCTTAGAATCATACCTGTTCTACTCAGGATTCTTCTATCCTCTATATCTTGCTGGGCTAGGTAAAATGACTACTAGTGGTGAAATCATTCGTAAAATCATGCTGGATGAAACTATCCACGGTTCATGTGTTGGTTATTCAGCTCAAGAGATTTATAATGAATTAACTGAGCACGAGCAAAAACGCGCCGATAAAGAGGTGTATGAGTTACTTTGGGACTTATTCGAAAACGAAGTGGCTTATACGAAAGAAATATACTCTCAAATCGGAATGGAAGATGAAGTAATCGAGTACGTAAAATATAACGGAAATAGAGCTTTAGCTAATCTGGGTCGACCACAAGAGTTCATTCATGACCCTATTAACCCGATTATTGAGAATGCTCTGAACACATCTAGTAAAAACCATGATTTCTTCTCGGTCAAAGGTGATTCATACGTTGTATCTACAAACGTTGAAGAAATGACTGATGAAGACTGGGATTTCTAATGCGTCCGCGCATTAGAAAGTGGTACCTCCTCAACTATTTTGATGATGTACCACAAAATACCATTATGTTTTACTCAGACGAAGAGTCACTAGATGATAAGTTATCAAATATAGCGAGAGGTATACTCGATAACTATAATACTGAACCATTACGTAAAGGTCATGGTCTGTCAGCAAAATTTGACCTAGCATGTCTTTCGGTTGCAGAAAAGACTCAGGAGAGTGACTCAGAGTATGTTGAATATCTGACACCTCGCGACTTTAGACGTCCAAGAACTAACCGAACTATCTACTTTTCTGGAAATGAACTACCGTTCGACCCTGAGATTGATAATTGGGTGAGTATTGAGTGGTCATTAGTGAGTCCTGAGGATATAAATTCAGAAATCATTGGTGAATTATTCACAAAATTGTAGTTGACAATAATACCGGATTGTGCTATAATGAAGAAATGTGCCAATCAAGAAAGGAAAAACTCATGAAACCAAACCTAAATGAAAATAGAAATTTGGGGAATGAAGCGTTAAAGGAATTAATCCGTAAGCGCGAAGAGAAGCAAGCCCGCAAAGCGCGTGAAAACCTCGTTGAACCCGAAGTGACACAAATTATTGAAAATAACGAAATAGAAGAGACTCAAGTTACACCAGTGACTGAACCAATAGAGCAAGAATCTATCGCTGATACCGTGACTGAGACAATAGAACAAGAACCTATCGTTGACACCAAATCGATTATTCAAGACTTAGTTGAGGACGAAAATCCCGAAGAAGGTCGACCTGAATACCCAGAAGGATATGGTGTTGAAGGTGAAAAACTAGACCTAAAAGGTACTATTATCGAGGAAATATTCCCTGATGAAGAAACTCCAGAGTCAGTAGAAGACGAGTCCTATAACGAGCCTGATGACTTCGATTACATTGAAGAAAAACCAAGCAATAAGAAGAAATGGATAGCATTCTTCATAGCTGTATTTGCGATAGGTGGATTAGGTGGTTGGATGTATGCAACACACCAAGATAAAGCTAAAGCACCTGAGCAGGTTGAACAAAAACATGAAGAGCCGAAACAAGAAGAACCTAAGCAAGAGCTCTCTTACAACGACAAGTTAAAAGAGGACCTTGAGAAAAAAGCAAATTCTTCAGGTTTACCACACAAAGTGACTATGTCGACTATTGGTGGTGGATATATACTAGGTTCTACAGTGTATCACCCAGATGAGCCAACTAAGTTGTATACCGACTTTGAACTATTCGCACCTGAAACAAAACAAGAAGTTGCGACAGACGCTACAGCTAAGAAAATCAAAGCTGAGTTCGAAAAGAGTCTTCCAAAACTTGGAGATACTATCGAAGTGAAAGACAAATCGAAGATTACTCTTGAGACATACAAGATGAGTGACAACACTTATCAAACTATAGCGCTGTATGACGGAAAACCGTTCGCATACATTGTAACTGATAAAGACGGTCACCACACGAATAACGTGACATCTTACTATATCTCAGAAGTAGCGAAATAGGATATGGGCAAAAGTTGAGCAAAATTTATAATTTGTGCTTGACTTTTGTTTTACTCCATGTTATACTAATAGTACGAAGTAATGATTGTTTCTAATATAACAATATAAGACAGGTGTGCCAACCTGTCTTTCTAAATAATTTCGAAATACCGCTTGACTTTTGTATTGTGGTGTGATATACTATATTTAGTGGGAAAAGTCATTATCCTGTTAATGTGGTTGTTCACCATAACATAGACATTAGCATGATTAAATTGACCTGAGCATGTCGTTAAACGGCTCGAACATTTGGAATCACATGGATTCTATTTGTATATATCTAGCATGAACCTGAGCATGTTGTAAAACTGCTCATCACCTTGGGAATGGTACTCAAGTGGTTAAGAGGGGCCCCTGCTAAGGGCCTAGGCGTGTAACAGCGTGCGTAGGTTCAAATCCTACCCATTCCGTTGGATTAATCAGAGGGGCTTGTTAATCGGGCTCTTTCTATGTGGTGCAGCGCGCTTTAGCACCACCCATGTGGATGTAGTTTAATGGTGAGAACCTCAGTCTTCCAAACTGATGGTGCGGGTTCAAATCCCGCCATCCGCTCCATTTTTTTTTTCGATTTTTGTATACACAAAAATCGGTCTATGGGGTTACAACCCCACACCCCTTCATTTTCATGAATAATCTTGTTGGTTCCGTAGTGCAATGGTTAGTACACTACCCTGTCACGGTAGAGATTGCGGGTTCGAGTCCCGTCGGAATCGCCATAATAATGCGGAATTTAATAATGCGGAATTGGTGGAATTGGCAGACACGCCAGACTTAGAATCTGGTGCTTTTAGCGTACAAGTTCAAGTCTTGTATTCCGCACCATAATGCATCTGTAGCTCAATTGGATAGAGTCCCTGACTTCGAATCAGGTGGTTAGAGGTTCGAGTCCTCTCAGGTGCGCCATAAATAATTTGGGATAGTAGCTCAATTGGGAGAGCATTTGCCTTGCAAGCAAAAGGTCGGCGGTTCGACTCCGCCCTATTCCACCATTAAAATTAACGCGACTCACATGAAATGAATCAAAGGTTAAAATCCTTTGGTGGTTATTACAGACTACACACATGAAGTGTTAAGTGAGGTTGAAGTCCTCTCAGTCGTGACCAACAAGACCCGTTAGTCGAGCGGTTAAGACATCGCCCTTTCAAGGCGGTAGCATGGGTTCGAATCCCGTACGGGTCATCATAGTCGGTGTGAGACAACATCTCTAGAACCTTGTTCGTCAAGGTACCGACCTCAGCAGGAAGTAGCTCAGTTTGGTAGAGTGTCTGGTTTGGAGCCAGGGGGTCGAAGGTTCGAATCCTTCCTTCCTGATTGCACTATTGTGCAACACAAATTCATAAGCCGGCATCCAGAAAATAGTCAACCAAATGAATCATCATGAGGTAGATATTGAATGGTGAAGACATGTTTACCCCTGTATAATTGCCGTGGGGAACTATGAATGTTGTGAATTAATACGCTATAGTCAAGTGGTAAGACAACGGACTTTGACTCCGTGAGCCTAGGTTCGAATCCTAGTGGCGTAGTTTAACGGTGGTTTAGCATCGTCAAGATAATCCATGGTGACATGGGAAAGTTAGTGTCGACGCACTAGCGCCAGCAATGGTCTGTCTAAAAATATCTGGTCTTAATGGAATCTGTCAAAGGTTTCAGCTTTGGAAGTCAGAAAACTTAACCCAAGGGTAACTGCTAAGGGTGCAGGGGCACCTGTAGTTGAAGGCGACAAAGTGAGGCGAGATAAGGTGTGGATATGAGGGTCGCGCCAAATATTCATATCAGATAACACGAGCAATAGGTGGTAACCTATACTTGTAATATCAGCTTTCGAGTATGCAGAACTCAAGGTAACAGTCGGTGGTGCGCATTTTGAACTCCAAAAGAGTCCGAAACGCAAGGTAGTGCCTATCGATAGTCAACAAGAAGATTCGTTAAACTCACATGAGGTTTAACACTATATTCCCATAATTCTGAATATAATGAAAATATTAAGCAAAAGTCATTGCCCGTTGCAATTGAAAGTACCTTTCGGTAGCTAGGCTACCCACTTAATACCCGCAAGGTTGATAGTGAAGTCAACAAGTACAGCAAAAGAGAGATTTAGCGGTCTTTCTTCGAATAGAAAAGTGGCTTAGTAGATTGTAACGTAACGAGTGGTTGGCGTAACCGACCAGGTATGAAGAGTACGACTCGGAAGAGTCGTGGATAAGATGCTAAACAATAAGGTATCGAAAGCTCTTCGAGCAAACCAGTAATCTCATGGTTTGCGGACGTAAATGGAACAGTACCCAAGTGGTTATAAGGGGGCTGCCTTGAAAGCAGCTAGGCGTGTAAAAGCGTGCGTGGGTTCGAATCCCACCTGTTCCTCCATAATATATCGGTTCTGGTTCAGCGTAGATATACGTGAAAAACACGGTGTGAAAACACGGTTAGGTTCGATTCCTGACGGCCGACTCCTCCTAATTCAGCTCGGCAGGTTAAAATGATAGACCTTACACGCCGATTTATGGTCATTGATAGGTGAGCAGTGAACCACAAAATAACACAACGAAAACCAAGTTGTTATTACGAATATGAATAAATGATTGAGGTAGGCTCTACCTCTGAGGATAAATCCTCTTGATGCGTTAAGAGGTTGCCTCTGTCGTTACCTGCGCAAGCAGATACGGGAATGCAGCTGTCGACGAACGTGAGAAGAACCGATGAACAAAATCTATAATGTTCATCTGTCTATATCCGACAAGGTTTTTCAGAGCAGTTCGAATCTCACCTATTCCTCCAGAAATATAGGCTGTTAGTTTACTCGGTAAAACTGTGGACTCCAAATCCACCGTCGTGAGTTCAAATCTTACACAGCCTGCCAAAATAACATTACAGCGGAGTAGCGCAGTCCGGTAGCGCGCTGGGCTCATAACCCAGAGGTCGTTGGTTCAAATCCAACCTTCCGCAATTAACAGCACAAGACAGTTCCTTTATGTAATTAAATATGACTTATATTGTACTGTTCGCTGTATTCTTTTCCGCAGAAAGTAGTTCCTTTAACTTCTTACATTGGATTAAGAACGTACTACTCGCGGAATCATGGTGGTTTAGCCAAGTGGTAAGGCAAGGGCCTGCAAAGCCCTGAACCGCTGGTTCGAATCCAGCAACCATCTGTTAGCTGATTAAAAAGTTTTAGTGCGACGAAAGTCGCATTCTACGGTGTGGTAGTCAAGCGGCAACGACAGCAGACTGTAAATCGGCCCCGAATTCGGTTCGTAGGTTCAAGTCCTACCCGCACCACCATTAAAAGGATAACGATGAATTCACGCCTGTACTGCCATACGGGTACCTCACGGTGACATAACGCAAATAGGTTCGCGGCTTGATTGTGATTCGAGTGTTAGTCGGTTCGATTCCGACATGTCACATTCGGTGTCAGATACTTTATAAGGCACCTACTAAAAACCGTTACGGTGACGCAATAGTCGTGCTTACAGACAAGCTATAAAAACTGATAAGGAGGTTCTCTCATATGATATTGAACCTACAGGTAAAACTCTACCCGACAAAACAGATGAGAACCTATCTTGATTCTCAGTGTGACTATCGGCGATATTGTTGGAACAAAGCGCTTTCGGTTTGGAATGACCTATATGACGAGCGAGTTATCGCTTTACCGAACGAGCTAAAACGCAAAATCAGAGACAGCCTGACTGATAAAACAATTCAGTTCACTGAAGAAGAGACGAGTCAAAGAGAAAGATTCCCATCACCAACTGAACGTGTTGTAAGAGATGAGTTAGTCGCTAATAAAAACGACTGGGAATACGAAAATTCTTCTCGCGTATTACAGTTAGCTGTCAAGGATTTAACAAATACGTGGAACCAGTTCTTCAAGAAATCACAAGAGAACTCGGGTAAACCTAAGTTTAAAAGTCGTAAAGACACTAAACAGGGATTTAAAACTGATAGAGCTTGTATCAAGTGTGGTCGCTTATTTTTAGATAAACCTAGAGCTTATACTGGACAGTGGGAATCTATCCGATTTACAGGTTACAACATAACTGAAGGTCCTGTTAAGCTGTGCGCTATTACGCGTGTGAAAAATCAATATCTAGCGACTTTAACTGTCGAGGTGGAAATCACACCGTTAAAATCAACCGGTAAAGTGACTGCTGTAGATGCGAACGTAGACCATTTTGATTATACAGATGGTGTTTATACGTTAAGACCTAAAGAACTGAATCGGTTATACGGTAAAGTAAGACATTATAATCGAGTCTTATCACGCAAACGTAAAGAATGTGGAATACATTCGAAAAGTTATCAAAAGACGAGAACCAAGTTGCAGATGACTTATTCGCGAATTCAACACATCCAAAACGACTTGTTACACAAATTTACCACTAGGCTATATCAAGACTACGATGTTGTCGTGATTGAGGACTTGTTAGTTAAGAAAATGCAGATGTCCAAGAAAGCAAAAGGGCTACACCGCTCGCTATTTGGAAGGTTCCGTCAATTTATGGAATATAAAGCGGAGAAGTTCGAAAAGCGATTAGTAATAGCTGATAAATATTATCCATCCACTCAAAGATGTTCATCTTGCGGATACATCAAAACGGGTGATGAAAAGATTACCTTGTCAGGCAATGAAAAGCATGGAACTAAGCACCATGAATATTATTGTTATGAGTGCGGATATAAAGCTGATAGAGACGAAAACGCCGTCTTAAACTTATTAGCGTTAATATAAAAGAAAAAATCTGGAGGTAGGCTCTACCTCTGAGGATAGAAATCCTCTTGATGCGTTAAGAGGTTGCCGCTGTCGTTACCTGCTCAAGCAGATACGGGAATGCAACTATCGACGAACGTGAGAAAAACCGATGAACAAATCCATAATGTTCATCTGTCTATATTAGACAAGGTTTTTCGGAGCAGGGAGTAGTTTTGCGACTTACTAAGGTCGGAAAAGACCAGAAGTCTATCGACTATTGAAGCCGCACCATCAAAGTTGTTCAGATGGTGTAGGTGCCCCCTTTGACTTCGCAGGCCGTAAGGCCTGTTTTTTTTGCCTATTTTTTAAACAAACTAAATACACTATAGTTCAAGACTATAGTGTATATTCTTACATGCTGTATGCGTAATCATCAAATTCCGGTGGAATCTCTTGGTCTTGACGTCCTCCCGAGATTGAAATCCCAGGATTCCAGTTTACCGAAGTAAACGCGCTTAGAACTCACCTCTAACTTTAGAGATGACTGTCTGAAAGACAATAACCTGCTTTGGGTAAAGACCCAATCTCGGTATGCGTCTAAGCATTGGAAGTTTCACAAGATGGATAAGCTCATAAGAACTCAACTGTCTCATTAAGAACTTATCTGTTTCAAAGACCTTAGTCTAAGTCTTGTGCGGTAACGCAGGAGCGTCAGTCCCGCGGGGTTAAGTCACACCCTGACATTATTTCAAGTACCAGTCTAAACGACTTGGTTTTTGTTTTGCTAGAAATTCCTGCATCTTCTGATAGAAGTTCGGGAATTCTTTAGAAATAGTTTGGTCGTACTGACCGTTTTCTATATGTCCAATTAGAAATGCTGAATAGAGGTCTCGCTGTACAACTGTCCAGTCACTAGACAAGTCAAACACACGAGTTGAAAGAGTTTTCTTCTCAAAACTCTCAGTTATATGATTGTACTGACTAGGTTTTACCTTTTGCGGATTTATAAGCTCAAAGGTGATACCTAACGTGTTAGCTCTAGTCTTAAGAGCCTCCCTAAAGTAACTTGGTGCAGCTTTAAGTATTGCTTTCCCAAAGCGCTTTTTACTATATGGTCTATTAGTCTTTGGATTTATACGAATGTCTTTACTTCGTTTCTGAAGTCCTTTAACATTAAGGTCTTCCATTCGAATAATAGACGCCTGTGAGACAATTCTATTGACAAGCTCGCCTTGGAGTTTTCGTCTCTCCTCAGTCAGACTTCTATACGCTTTCTGGCGTCTTAGGATTAGTCTTTTAGCTCTATTTGTAGGTCGCTTAAACCTAACCCCACGCTTAATCTTACCGTTTGGGTGATAACAGTCTGGGTTATTTACCCTTCGACTTCGTTCAATCATTCTGTCTAGTGATTTGATGAGTTTCTCACGAGAGGTGACATTCTCAGGTACTAAATCGACTAATGATACTTCATCGCTAGACGCGTAAGCGACTGTTGAGACACCAGGGTCAATACCTACTACACCATCACCTTTAACCACCTTTGTTAAAGGATATCCTTGACAGACAATCTGGAGGTAATACATTTTCTTTCCTCGAATTGTTTTTCTAACTATTTGGACATATTTAATTTTCTCAGCTCTCATCAGGCTCTTCTGTTGGTATTCGTTAAATACCTTAGTTGAAATCTCAACGAAGGTACTCTTTTTATGAATAAAGAGTATATAAGCCACACCCATCTTCTCTGATGGTACAATACGAGTACCTGCTGAGTTAACTTTATTTCTAAAACTTGCGTTTAAGCCATATTTACTTCTAAATCGTACCTTATGGAGTTTAACCTTATAGAATATAACTTTCTCAAGAGTTTGATAAACGTCTTTTGCGATAACTTGAAGTTCTCCTGAGTTTAGATGTCGATAAGGAGAGTTGGGCTCATTTCTACGATTTGTGAGGTGTTTAGATAAACTAAACTCCGATAACCCATAATCTAGTCTCAGGCTAGATAGAGCTTTATCGTACAGCTTGAGTTGCCAAGCTAAACCCTTAGACTTTTTCAGTCGCTCGATACTCTCAGCTATTGACCTACGAGCTTCCAATAACTCTTGATATCTTGGGTTATTACGCATTGCTTTAAGTCTACGTAGACCTAAGCCGAGTGCCTCATTATAAGCACTATTAGTAATATTAAAGCTCTTCTCTAAGTGATTTTCTATCTGTTCAGGTAAATGAACTTTTACCGAAACCACAAAACTTGGTGTGGATGCTCTCATGAGACACTCTCCTTTCTTGAATATTATACTTGTATTATATCACAAGAGAGAGGATTTGTCAAGCGTTTACCGTAAGAAGTACTCACGGTACTGATTCATCCCGGGATTAAATCCCAGGTTTTCTCAGACCATTCCATAGTACGCATCATCGTATCCAGGTTCGCTTAGTTCGTACATACTATTTTCGAGCTCCTCAGCGTAGTAAGCATCATCATATTGAGGTGCATCCAGTTCATACATACTGTTTTCAAGCTCCTCAGCATCACGTATATCTTGTCTTTGCTGTTCGTCGAAAGCTTCTTGTTCGCGACGCTCATCCTCTTCAATATCCTCTGGTGTCACCGTATAATTATCTTTAACACCAAGCTCTGGGTTATAGTACGCAAGAGCGTCACCAGTCACAACTGGAGCCACTACGTCACTGAAGTGTTTCTTACCTTCTTTGTGGAATTCCTCGAAGTCTTCATCAGACATTTGAGCGTTTCGCAGTCTTTCAACGTCATCAGTGCGTTCTTCAAGAGTTTTTTCGCCAACTCCATATTTTGCAAGTTTACCGTTATCGATATCGTCCATCACTTGCATGTAAAGTGCTTTTGGAACACCTTCATCACTAACGAAGTTCGCGTCATACGCCGCTACTCCAGCCATAATTGACGATTTGTACTCAGTATCATGGTACATCTGCGCAAATCGTGCTAATTCAGCTTCAACTAGTGGTGAGTGTATAGACACGTGTTCTTGGTCAACCATATTTTCTTCAGGTTTCACTGGTTGTTCAGAGTCAACCACTTGTTCTGTAAAGTTTAAGTTATTTCTAAGCACCGCAAGTTCCTCCTCACTCGCTCCGTTTTGTAGAGCTGAATTATATTGAGCTTCAGCATAACGTTTTCCACTTTCTGTGAACTCAGTGAATGCTTTTTCCTCACGAGCTTCAGCAGAGATTAATCCGTATTTATCTTCAATACCAGTCATCTCTTCCGTGATTAACCCTTTGAGTTTCTCAAGTTCAGCTAACTGAGTCTCAAGTAAAGCATGTCTATCAATATCTTTGACAACACCTTCAGCAGTAGTTTCTGGTAGAGGTTGTTTATTTTTAAGTGTTGACCAGAAAGTTGCTATACCAAGACTTCTAGCATATTGACCTGCAGTCACCTTATCACTCTTCGCCTTATCATCTAGTCGACCAAGCATAGTCTCAGCACCCTCTTGTGCCTCTTTACGATTTTCGAAGTAGTATCTTGCAAAATCGTTAACTTCATCATCTTCTACGATACGCTTCGCGTTTTTCTTAAGTGCGCCTACAGCGTCCACCATATCAATTCTATCTGGTGTCGCCTGAGCATCCTCATCTAAACCTTTGTCTGAAACTACTTCAGTATAAGATTCTTTCTCCATCGCAACCGGTGCTGATGACATATCGTGGAAGACATCTCTTACATCCGCCGTAAAGTTCATAACCCCGTCACGCATATTCTTAACAAATCGCGAACCACGGTCTTGAATGTTTCGAGCTTTCTCCATTACTGCATTTTTGATACGTCCGAAGATTGGCTCACGTTCTCTGTTTTTGATTTCGTTAAATTTCTCTTTGACGTCTAAAGCCCAGACACCGACTGCTGTCGAAATTGTCTTCCCAGCATCAATTGCCATATCTGTGGCCTTACGACCGAACTCTATAGTTGTATCCGCAGCGCGTTTACTCATATCCGCCGTAGCCCCAACAACCTCTCGACCAATATTGATTGTTGTATCTAACATATCAGGGCCTAACATCTCACGTCGCGCTGCTCGAGCACGTCGGTGTTCTGCGATGTGTCGTCTTATATTATCTCTTCTCGCCATTTCGATTTCCTTTCACATTTATTCGTTACCTCTATTATATCACAAATTTCAACATTTGCCAAACGCAAAATTGTGTACACAATTTTGCTAAAACGGGGTCACCCCGAACCCCATACATCTCATGTATATTTTACAATATAATAGCGCCATGTGAATACTCACATGGCGCTTTCATGGGGTAAACCCCAAACCCCTATATTCATTTGAACAAAACAAAAGCGAGGTATTTATTTATGCAATTATTAGTAAACACATTAGAGAAAATCAAATCAACAAGTAAAATTAGTGAGAAAACTGAAATCCTACAAGGTGTCGAAGACCCGCAAATTAAACGTGTCCTAAACTACTTAGGTGACCCGAACCAAGTAATCGGTCTATCAACTAAGAAAATTCAAAAAGAAGTGACACCTGTTGAACACAGTATGTCACTTGCTGAGTTATTAGACCACCTTTGTGTGAATAACACAGGTACTGACCACGAAGTTGGTATGGTTCAACACTTCATTAACCAATATGATGAAATGACAAAAGACGTGCTAGCACAAGTGATTGGTAAATCTTGGACTACAACAGTTGGGACAAGTTTATTAAACAAAGTTTACGGTGCTGGGTTCATCCCTGTATTTGATGTGCAATTAGCATTCCCATACGAGAAGAAAATTTCAAGCTACAAAGCTGATGCTAGATTTTTCGTTACTCAAAAATTAGACGGGTTCCGTGCGATTGTCGAATTCGATAACGGTAAAGTTGTATCAATTAAGACTAGAAAAGGTAAGGTTATCGAAGGTCTATCAGAACTTATAACTGACATCGAAAATACAATTGATGCAAAATTCGGGCACATTATTCTAGACGGTGAGTTATTATTAGAAGATAAAGATAACAACTGGACTAGCGGTGAAAGATTTCAAAAGACTGGTCAAATGATTTCAACAGACGGTGAATGTGAAGGTATAGGATACCACATCTTTGACGCATTACCATACGATGAATTTCAAGCTGGTGTGTCAAAACTAACATACACTGAGAGACGTCAACAATATTTAGAGCAGTTCAATGAGGGTAAATTAGTACATGTACTACCGATTTTAGGGTGTACGGATATCGAATCTATCCCGAATTGGAGTGATTTCGCAACGGCACAAGGTTATGAAGGTGTAATGCTAAACGACCCTCATGCAAAATACGAGACTAAACGCGCTAAAGGTTTGCTTAAAGTTAAGAAAATGCATACAGCAGACTTACCGGTAGTTGGGTTTGAAGAGGCAATTGACGGTAAAAATCGTGGTGGGCTAAAATCTCTCATCATTCAATTAGATGAAAACAATACGTTTAACGTTTCATCAGGATTAACTGAAGATGAGCGCGAAGATATCTGGGCTAACCAAGACAAGTACTTAGGTAAAATTGTCGAAATCAAATATTTCGAAGAAACTACAAATAAAGACGGCGGTCGCTCTCTTAGATTCCCTGTTGTATTAGGATTTAGAGACGACAAAACAATCGAAGACGTAAATATAGACTAATGTCCCGCCCAAAAGCTGTATAGCTTTTGGGCTACGGGGGTTCCCCGAACCCACTCAATTATACGAATAATTAAGGAGGTGTCCTCACATGGATTTTTTAGCAACCATTATAGAAAGAAAAAAACAAGGTCACGATAGACCCATAGAGGTCGTCCGTAGATTATTAGACGACATTATCAAATATGAAAAACTAGCTCGAGTAGAGAAATTCAGAGACTTAAACAACCCTATAGTTCAAAAACAATGTCCGAATCTCGCTCGAGTGTTGGACACAAACACATTTGAATATGTAATCATGATAGATTTACTACCATTACTTGTTGACTTTACAGGTCGAGCTATTGGGACAATTACACTACTTGAACAGAATAAGCGTGAACGCATAATGAATAATATATTCGGCTTCCAGCTTCATATATACGACACCACAATGCTCGCGAACAATAACCCAAAAGAATTCATTGCCGTTTCGGAAGAAGTAGACGGATTAAATAAGGTTATGGCTATAACTGAGCATCGCGGACATTTGAACGTATATGTTGGACATACATCTGGTGGTGTTATTATTAGTGACGTGACTACGCAGTATAAACCAGTCAAAGTGACTTCTGGTCGAGACTCAATAACGATATCGAGTTTCTCAACTCTGGGGAATAACGACTATTATTTCGGTAAAATTAATGAATACCGAATTCGAATTCGCGATTCACACTTACTTGTCGATGGTCAATCACTCCCAATTGATGAAAACTATATAGCTACAACAACCAACGTCACAGAAATAGCGAAATATTTACTACAAGTGTATCAGAAAGGTGGGAATGAGTAATGAAGATTATAAACGAAATACCCGAAGAGTTGTTAGACAATATTCATACCAAGGCGTTAAAATCACTAACTCGTGACCGAGCTACCTACACAGTTGGTATGCATACAGCTAGAATGAAAATTAACGGCAAGATGCGTAAAACAATAATCCCACCAGTCAACATTTATATTTCACGTGTGACAAACAAAGGTGTTATATCAAGTGATATAGATTACCGAATCGTCTACAACGGTCAGACATTCCCACTAGGTCACGTGTATGGGGGTTCTGGGTACTTATGTCTTGGTAATATACCTGTCCCACCGTATGTTTCTGAGACGGATTTGATGTTGCCACTTGAAACGTTATTCTTATATAACGACAGAGTAATGCACGGAAACCCGAAACTGAACATATCTAATGACCAACATAAAGCAATGTTGTCATGGGCACTGCGTAATAACATCACTTTAAACACAACACCCAACAGGTACTTGCATGAAGACGTGTTATGGGACTTGGGTGCCCAACTACTTGAAAAGTATGATATAGAAACAGCCTATAGTGAGGCTGATGTTATGTTTAAAATTGCCTTTAACGTTTCACAAGAACTAGAACGTTGGAATTAGTCTGAAACAAACATTCAGATTTCAGAACTTGTATATACAAATTGGAGGTTAAATTATGAGATTTGAAAACATTGGAGAGAAATTAATAGACCGATACGACGACCTGTACTATCTAATCACATGTGATATTACAAATGTGCGTCCACAAGATATACACCGTCGTGGTACTGAAATGGTTATTAAACCCGAATACGACTCCGATAAAATTATTGACATTGATTGGAATAACAAAATCGTATACGTTGACTACAACGGGACAACACCTGGTTCTTACGCATGTTTTAGTTATAAATTAGCACCACTACTTGATTTATTTGTTGATGACAAACAAGCAATTACAGAGTATCTAGTGAGAGCGTCTTACAGGCTATTAGGTGAGAAACAAAGGTTTACACAACCAAACGCTTTACACCAATATGTCGGCAATAGTGATAAGATAATACAACTCCTAAAGCGTGAGAAGAGCGTCAACGGTTTACCTTATTTGTACGCGTTCTTAAATCACTACCATGATGAATACGGTTACCACAAGCCCTACATGGACGCTGTTATCGAACTATTGGATAGAGTTGAGTCTGAAGACGGTTCAATTGAAAATTATTTAAGAGTACGTTATAGTGACTATTATGGTGACTATGAATCTCGCAGAATGAACGTGATAAATAACGTATTGACTAAGGTGGCTCATGCGTTCAGACAAATGCAAGAAGATTATCTCAACTCAGGTGAGCATACCGTACATAGCGGAGCTGATATTATCCCGAATTATCCTATTAAATTTGTGGTTGAAACACCGTTGGTAGGTGCGTAATATGAGTGAGTACAAAGACCGCTATTGCGGTATAATAACAATACTTAAAACGCTCCCGTTCCCTCAAGCAAGTACAACGAAGCAAGGCGAATCAACATATGAGATAGTTCATTGTAAAGGCGTGTATCATCTAACTATTGATTGGGACAACGATATTATCAAGGTAGAACATCAAACTCACGGTACAGATATCGTTCTATCAAGATGAAGTTCGTGCGGTATATTACAATACGTATAGAATGAGAATGGGAGACGAGTTCACACGTAACTACGCAATTGTCCTGACTAAAGCGTTGGACGCACTTGCCGAACTACATGAACAGTATAAGTTATCTGGCGAATGTATCATTCACAGTAACGACGAAATTGACACCAAATATCCATTAACACTACGCGTGTCAACCCCAACTATCGAAAACTAAACTTACGACACACCCGGCTAGGTTGTCTTTTATTCACGAAAATTACGAAACACTCGAATTGCAACACACCGGGCTCGGCTGTCTCATATTTATGGAACACCCGGCTCGGTTGTCTCTTATTTATAGCACACCTGGCTGAGTTGTCTCTTATTTACGACACACCAGGCTAGGTTGTCTAATACTAAAAGAAGGGAAAAATTACATGCTCCAATACCAACAACCCATATTTGAAAATGTGACTACAGTCACAATCATGGTAGTCGCTATAGTTCTTATCACCGTCTTATACTTCGTCTTAGCAATCAGAAGTGAACGATTAGTCGCACTACTAGTTTCTACAATACTGTTAATCGTCGCTGGTCTTTTGACCTACACTCAAACCAAAGACCCAGAAACTAAGCACTTGACAGACATTCCTGGCTTAGTACAAGTTCAAGGTACAAAAGTAGAAATAGATAAACTACCGCGAAACTACACATATACCAACAACTATAATCCGACAGTAAAACAAACATTCATCTTCAAGGACAATTCACTATATACACAGAGTGGTGAAAAAGTCCACATCACAGAAGATGAATATAGACTAATAAAATCAAAACAAAATAGAAAGGAATAAGTTATGGCGACACTAAAGAAAAACTTTATTGACTGGAACGACGAGTTCGTATCCATAAGATACAAACTTCAACGCGAAGATATCGGTGGTAAGCGCTTATATTGTTTAAATAATAATACAAATGTCCTTAATAGTTTCAAACTCAAATTATACGACACACCATACCTCCAACACGCTTGGGATGGGTTTGGCACAGCCATCGAGTGTCTAAACCCAATACTTGACTTGTTTGAAACGAAATATCCAGACAAGAAAGAATACTTATATGAATATTTACTCAGATGTATCAAGTACACTGTCCCTCAAAATTTTCAAGCTAAGCGAAAAATCGAAAGTGATAAACAATACGTCAATTACTACACAGACTTGGTGGATATATACAATACATTTAGCTACGGTTATCAGGTCGCTTATCTACCATTCTTATATTGCGGATTATTAAAACTTAAAGAGTATGACGAATATCCAACAACGTTTGTGACAGATTTTCTAAAGTCAAGTTTCATCGAAACTGTTGAGAAATGGGATTTCTCGAAGCGAGATTCGGTTTACAACATATACGAAGACAGGGACGAAGAAAATTACAGTAGCACATGGATACGAGAAGTTCTTCCGATACTAATCGACGAAATAAGACTGTTACACAAACAATATATGTCTGAAAACATTATACCTGTATCTGACATAAACACCGCACCACTCTACGACCAGGTCAACTTTTGTGTCAGCATACCGAAAATGAAAGAAGGTGTCAAGATATGATAGTTGTAAATAAATACTTTTCCAGAAACTATAACGAGATACTCGCTCAAGGGTATAGATTCGCAAAGCATGACGCTAATACGTATTATTTGACAATTGGTTCACAGTATAACTCCAGCTCGTACAAACTGAGCTTAAATAAAAAGCTAGAAATAATATACCCATGGGCTAATAGTGGACGTGATATTAGACACCTAAATCCACTCTTCGAGAAAGTTAGAGCTGAACATAACGATTCACTTGCACGCCTATACGAATATATTCTGAGAACAATAAGGTACTATGTTCCAGGTCAAAATGAAGTTAAAAGGGAACTCAAAAACATACCACACTTCACGAACTACTATAAAGAGCTAATCGAACTTTATAAAGCTTACAGTACAGCTTCCTCGTTCGGATATTTACCAGTATTGTACTGCGGTTTAGTGCATCTTAACAACCAAAATGAATATCCAACTCAATTTGTCGCAGAATTATTAAACTCGAATTTTGTACAAAAAGTGCGTACGTGGGATTTTACAGACACAGCATCGTATTTAGAACCTCGTGGTGAATATAATACTACGTGGCTAAGAGAAATCTCACAACTAATAATTATGCTAATCGGCGAAATGCACCAAGACATAGTTGATAGCCTAATTGTCGCTACAACTAAACCCGAATATATAGGTGAATATAAACAGGTTGAGTACCTGGTTTCAATACCTGAATTCACTTCGAAAGTTGAGGTGAGATAGATGAGGTTGAGACATTGTCCACTAGAATACGATACAATTCGCACTAATAGCCCGTCTATAGCTGATTATACAACTGAGAATGGTGTGGTTTATTGTCGACTATATGTTCCCGAACTATATAGTGACGATGACCGTTACTGCGACAACGTTACAGCCTATACCCCAGTTGATGGTGAAATACGTTTCGGTTATAGGTATCCGACAAACAGCGCCCCGCTCAATATATTCGAACCAATCATAGAACGTTTCGCAGGCACTCCTCACTTTCAATATTTTATGGAGTATTTTGTTCGTACGCAGTACCTATGCATATCTTTTCACTACGGTGTTAACAGGTCTGACCTAAATACGACTAAACTTGTTGATAAATATATGAAAAAATTCTTCGCAGAAGCTGAGGCCGACAACATTTTACAAGATTGTCGAATGCTTCCATGGTTCTACATATACATTGAGACGTGGGCGAATATTACCGGTGACTATCCTGAGGAGATTGTGGACAGGATTTTGAGCCATCCTATAAGTGAAAGTATCATCGAGCAGGTTTGTGAGGAACACGAATATATTCCACAAACATACCACACTCCAAGAACTCGCGAGAATATAACAAACCACTACAACACTAATTGGCTAAAAGTAGCAATTAAAGAAAGTCACAAAGCGCTAGTGGAGTTACACGAAAAGCACGTCACAACACCTGTTGTGACGAATCCTGAGAACATCGATAAGTTCTCAAAAGTACATTTTCAAGTATCAATTCCGAATTACTCACGCTAAAAAGCAGGATAAGCCTGCTTTTTTCGCTATTTGTCTACACAAATAGCTCTCACGGGGTAAACCCCGAACCCCTTAAATCTCATGAATTTCAACAAACACCACATTAAAATGAATAACACATTTGCATACGCAAATATGCCCACATGGGGGGACACCCCAAGCCCCATCCATATTTTGAATAACAACGGAGGTTAAACAACATGGAAATGAATAGAGATGTGAATGCGTATCCATTATCGAAATTTGAAAAAATACCGTTATATCACAATGGAGATACGTATCAACCCGATGAAACAATTATCAGCTCAATGTTTGAGCAATTAGACGCAAATGGCTTTCAAAACTGGGAACCACTTAAAGAGTCATTATTAAATCTACGATTTACTAGAGAAGAAATTGAAGCGAAAGTTAACGACGATGAACCAATTGAGTCGTACGAAGCTTGGAAGAAAGAGTTTGCGCATTACACGCTAAATCAAATGTTCAATCGTGCACCAGACGAAACTATAGGTCGTATTGAACAAAATAAACGTGAGCCAAGAGTCGTACTAAACAAACGTAATCCATTTGCGGACGTAGAAATTAAAGACCAATCATTCTTATATCCGTCGAAAAATGGATACGACGTACTAGCGTTCACGACAAACAGACACTTGGTACGTAAAGAATATGACGATAAAGAAGTTCACGTCGTTGTCCCTGGATTTAAAGTTTCACGACAAAAGAGTCGCGAACACGTAAATACAATTGTCGCAAGTGACAGTGTGTCAACACCACTACCAGAGGTACAAGACGAAGTTCAATTAGTTTATATTTAACAAAGGTTTACCACAACAAATAGTGGTAAACCACTATTTGAGCGCTATTTGTATACACAAATAGCTTGAATTGGGTTACCCCAAACCCCTATCTATTTTGAACAAAAAGCGAGGTAAACAAATGAAATTTTCAAGACACAATTATGATAGAATTAAAAATGACATTATTTTAGAAAATAACACTGAGTTAAAGCGTATCGGGTCAATCGATAACGTCACTCAAAGATTACAACACACTATTATAACTTCACACGATTTTGAAAAACCCGAAGAATTAACAGATGAGTACCAAATCAATATCCACATGGACCATTTTGACCGCGGATTACAAGCTCAAATATTCGATTTCAGATATACTAACACAGGTATCACAACTGCACCAGAAGGTGATTTAGCCTTTGTGAAACACGTAATGAACCATCAAGGTTTAACAATTGTAAATTCTGAAGAAGACCATCACTATACTAGGTTATTACGCTTAGCTGCACTTATGTCGAGTTTCTTTAGTGCAAAGCCAGTCTACGCCAACATTATGGAAAATGGTAAATTAGTCACAATACTTGACCTTATTTTTAAATCAGAAAATGCGGACAAATATATCAGTCAAATTTTATTCACTAACGGGAACATGAGACAGATTGTAACTGTGTGTGAACGTATCTTATCAGAAATTAAAGCTGAGAAAATCTATAACCCAATCACACAAGAAGAACAAGTAACTATGTTCTTAGAAACAGTTAAACAAAACAGCGAAAATGTCGAAGAGTTAGTATCAGATAAATTCATCGAAACGCTAAAAGAAAATGAAGCATATTCATTTATTACATCTAAACTAGACGAAGCTGGGTACAAATTATCTGAAACTCAACAATTTAACAGCTTACAGCATACAGGATTAGTGTTAAACAATAAAGCACGCATTATGTATAACCTATCAGATATGGGTGCTGGTAAAACGTTAATGACAGTACAAAGTATTATGTACGCTCAAAAATTCGCAGCACAATATACTGCGGAACAATTAAAAGATTACGACACAAGTAATTTAGTACAAATCACTCTACCAGCAATCAATATTGTCGCACCGACACTTTCGCTTAAGTCATCTTGGCTAAAAACATTCGAAATCTTCGTCGATTTAGAAAAAGTTGACGATAATCAGTACAAATACGAAATGCGTGAAGGTGAATACACAATGATTGGTTTCATCAATCTAGTCGGATTCACTGTAAAGAATGGTAGTGTTCACGTGACTAAAGTTGCACCAATCTCTATCTCACAAACTAATGATGATTACTTAGTTATTGACGAAATTCACCAACTTTTACACAGACCACTAAAAGCTGATAAATTTATCGCGAAAAAACCAAACACAACAATTAATATTCACAACCAGTATCGTACGTTTGTCTTATCTGGAACTCTAGCTAACTTGAACACAACTCAATGGTTCAATATGGTTCAAATGTTAGGTATCCCAGATGAGGCTTGGGGTTCTACATGTTCAACAGCAGCAATGTACAGTAATACAGTAGATAGTGACGAGTCAACGTTGAAGAAGAACTTAGCTGATATGGCTGAGAACATTATCGCTCAACAAAACCGTGAATTTGACGAGGTTGAGCCTGACAATTTAGCTGTTATCACACAACCGAAATTAACTAGTCGCGAAAGATTATTCCACTTACGTTTTGGTACATCAATCTTAAACGTAAATAGTTCATCTAAAGACTTAGCTAACACACTAATCAACAAACGCGTATCAGTTGTAAACGACCCGTCAGTATTACCGACACCGAACTTTGAGTTATTCTACAAATTAGTTTCAAACTCAGTAGTAACAGCTCAATCAGTTCAAATCGCAACTGAATTATTCGGTGAGCAAGCAACTCAACATAACGCACAAGTAATTAAAACTAAGTCAAGTCTTACTCAAAAAGACCTAGAGTTACTAAGACGATTACACCGTATTGTTGAAGATATGGATATCTATAAATCTCCAGTGATTGCGACAAATATCGCAAATGCAATCTTAAATCTTAATGATGGATTAAACTCTAAGACAATTTATGATGTATTAAACACTTCAGCGAAGAAAAGTAATCGCTTCTTAGAATATCTGACTAAGATGGACTTATCTCTGTTAGAAGATATTACTTCATCAAACTTAATTCATACTCCAGAATTGGAAGAAACTGAGAAATTCAAGATTCTAAAAGACATTCTGCAACGAGAAAAAGATGAAACATTCCTAATTGTAGTAAATACTCCTGAAGTTGCTATTAAATTAGCTGATACATTAGGTGTTAAGAGCTTGACAACCAAAGAGATGAAAGACGAATTAAACTATCAAGACGTAATCGACAAATTGTATACGAAACAAAATATAGCAATCGTCCCACAACATATGATTAAGTCATCTTTAGACTTAGTACAAGCAAACAGATTAATTCAATATCAATTGAATATTGATATCTCAGATATAATTCAAACTCAAAACCGTATCAACCGTATCGGACAAACGCGCGAAACTAAAGCATACTACATCGCAACAGACGTGCTTCAAGAGAATATCATCGAATTATTCTTAGAGACATATAGAAACATAAAAGTTGCCCACAAAGGTATCGTTGAGCTATTCGTCGATATGGAAAAACAAATCGATGTAATCTCAGATTACTTAGCAAACGCATTAGACAATACTGTCATCGAAGAGGTGACAGAAGAGTCTAACACAGAGAAATTCTTCATTCAAAGTGAAAGTGTTGAGAAAACAGAAATCAATCCGAATGAAGAAGCTCTAGCAACCTTCTTACAAAACGAATCGGATGTAGCAATCTGGTTCCAAAACTTCTTATTAATTCAAGGTGAGGATAACAAATCAGTTATTCTAGCGGAAATGGAAGAAAGTAAAGAGACACCAATTCAGGTACAAGTGATTTGTGCCTAGACCTTGAACAAAATACGAAAATATGGTATAATGAATATAGGGAGTCGCCTGCGTCTACACGCAGGCTCCCATGGGGTAAACCCCACACCCCTATATTCTTATGAATTCATATGGAGGTGAGCAACAATTGATTAAAATAGAAGAAATTAAAAATCCAGCAATATTCATCGTTGGTTGCGGTGGAACAGGTGGATTTACAGTGACTAATTTATTTAGACTATTAGCGGGTACAGATGTACCAATTAGATTATATGATGGTGACGAAGTAGAGCCTAAGAACCTTAAGCGTCAGCAATTCTCACTAGACGATGTTGGTAGAAATAAAGCTATAGCATTAGCTGGGACGGCGCGTGCTACAATTTTGGACGCTTCACCAATTTCTGTTGATGAAAACTACTTGACGTCAGTCGATGATTTTGTGGTTGACGTGCTCACAAACACACCTGAAAACGGCGTCCCTATTATTATCTCAGCGGTCGATAATGTAGCGACAAGAAAACTAATCAACGAAGCGGTTGACATGTTACCTGAATATGTCGCAATAGACTCAGGGAATAATGACCAAGGTGGACAGGTGGTGTTTACTACTAACTTACAGGCGACGTATAGTAAAGACGCTTTTACTCAGCCTCAAGAAATCATACTTGCGAATATGTTCGACGTTTACCCTGAATTAAATCATATTGAAGATAAAAATCCTGGAATCGACCAATCATGTGATGAGGTTGTAGAAAGCGAACCTCAAGCGATGATGGCGAATTCAAGAAATGGAGACATTATCGCTAATATAGTAATGTCGGTAATCGCAGGCAAAGAGTTAGCGGGTAACGTTTACGAAAGTTCCTTAAACGGATTTACAACACGTGTACGCACAGTAGAAAGGTAGGTCAAAATGCAAAATTTAGCAGACTACTTTAGAAGTCTCCCTCAAACACATAAAGAGACAAAACGCTGGTCTATTAAGGACGGTACCATCTATGATAACGGCGAACCTTTAGATTTAGCCAAGTTTGAGCGAGAATTGAAAGTTATTTCACTCTACTTTAGAGAATGGCAAAAATTTGGCAACTTGGAAGCGCAAGTACTCGTGGTAACAAAAGAAGACTACGAGAAGTACTACACCCAATTTGCCATACTCCCTGTGGAAAGTGATTTACGATTACTCATTCTACCACAGTTTAACACTCCAGCTAATACAATCGTTCAAGAAGAGTATTGGCACAAAACAATTAAAGGTGAACCTGTTATGCGAGTTCATTCGCACCATGTACTTAACGCTTATCAATCTTCTACAGACTACGAATCACTAAATTCGGGGACACTAGAAGTTGTCATAGGTAAAGTGCACGAAGAAGTGAATGAAGTAGCTTATTGGTTAACAAGGCACTCGGACATTAGTGCCAAAAATTATGTCCACCAAACAAAATTAAATTTACAGGCGCAAGACGCCAAGAAAGAGGTACTTAATGACTAAACAATTTAACTTTAACCACGAAGAACATGTAACTCATTTCGAATTAGATAATGAAACAGGTCGTGTATCATTTGAAGTACAAGGTATCACTCAAGAATTTGCAAGTGTTCAAGAATTAGCTGAATTTTACGCTACAGCACGTGGTGTAACACCAGATAAACTTAAAAACTGGACACTAATCGAAGACGGTGACTACTACGCATTTGTATTACGTGCAGCTACAGCAGGTAATGATTTCTTCAGTAGCAATGATTCTCACGATTTCTTTCGAGTAGACCGAAATACTTATGAAGAAGAGTACGATGATGAAGATACAACAATTTGTTGGGAAGAATTAACTAACGCAGAGCGCAAAGTATTAATCGCACACACTGTTGAAGTTACCAACTACGAAGAAGTTGAAGCTGTCTTAAACGGTGAATTAGAAAGTGATGGATTAGAATACGCTCAAGAATCAATCTACGATAATGATTCATTATACAACGAGATTGTTGAAAAAGTAGAAGAATACACAGAATTCGGTAACGGAAACTTTGACTTAGGATTTGCGGTCAAATTAGAATTAACAAACATTCATTATGCGAGTCGTTCTGAGTTATTCGAACGCACACAAGCAATTAAAGCTGAAGCTAATAAACAATTAGTAATGGCATCTGTTGCTCGCAGAGCTGATTTCCAAGTGTTCAATTGCGATATAAACGGGGAACACATTGTACCTGAATTCAGACCTACAAATAGACCATTTGGTGAAAATGAATTAGTACTCAAATGTGCTGGTCGTATTGTAGTATTTAAACGCTAGAAACAAAAGCCCTCGCCTGGAGGGCTTCGTTTTTTTTTTGCGGATTTTCTCGAAAAGACTCGACAAACCGCGCTAAATATGCTATAATATAATTAAACAATATTAGGAAAGACAGGTAATCAATATGACAGCATTAATAATTATCAGTGTAGTCGCATTAATCTTAGTATTAATGTATAACTCACTTGTGAAATCAAGAAACTATTCGATTGAAGCGGAAAAACAAATCGATGTAGCATTACAAGATAGAGCGGAATTAATTCCAAACCTTGTAGCAACAGTTAAGGGTTACGCAAAACACGAAAGTGAAGTACTACGCGGTGTAACAGAGGCACGTTCAGCATTTGCGAACGCTACTACTTTAGCTGAGAGAAACGAAGCTATCAACCAGTTCAATAGTAGCTTACCAGCGTTCATGGTAACAGCGGAATCATACCCTGAACTTCGCGCATCAGAAAACTTTGCTAAACTACAAGATAGTTTAACAGACACTCAACAAACCGTATTCTCTATGCGTAGACACTATAACTCAACTACTAACGATTATAATACAAAAGTTCAATCGTTTCCGACAAACATTCTAGCTGGAATATTCGGTTTCAAGGTACGCGAATTACTAGAAGTACCTGAAGAGCTTAAGAAAAATCCAAAAGTTGAATTCTAACGCCTATGCTCTATAAGCAAATAAGACGAAATAAATATAAGACAATCTTAGTAGTCTGCATATACTTACTCTTATTCGCAATTGTAGGAGCCTTAGTTGGATACTATACGTCAGGAGACTTCCTTTATGGAATCATCCTGGCGTCTATATTCGGTTTCTTCTATACATTATTCATGCTCTTTCAAGGAAGTCGTATTGTAATGTATATGAACGATGCCCACGAAGCTCCTTATGAGGAATATGAAACCCTCTATACAATTGTGAAGAACATGGCAGTATTAGCCAAAGTTCCGACCCCAAAAGTGTATGTGATACAAGACGAAGGTTTAAATGCGTTTGCAACAGGGTCGTCACCTAAAAACTCAGCGGTTGCAGTGACAACCGGTTTGATGAAAAAGTTGAATAGATATGAATTACAAGCCGTTATCGCACACGAAATGGGACATATCAGAAACTATGACGTAAGACTCCAAACTATCACTATCGCTTTAGCGTCGATTATGACATTTTTAGTCAATATGATGTTTAGAAGTAGACGTTCATCAGACTCGAACGCTGGATTCGCATTAGTCGGAGCTATTTTAGCTTTAATTGTCGCGGTCGTTATCGCACCACTTGTTAATCTCGCTATTTCACGAGCAAGAGAGTATCAAGCAGACGCTACAGCAGCGCGTCTTACGCGTAATCCAATGGCTCTCATATCAGCCCTCAATAAGATAAGTGAGAATCCGAAATTGGACAACGTTCCAAGACAATCAGCGGGAATGTATATAGCGAGTCCATTAAGCAGCGAGTGGTTTTCAACTCACCCTAAAATGGAAAAACGAATTGAACGATTAGAAGAATTATTAAAATAGGTCACTTCGGTGACCTAAAATATTTTAGAAAGGAAGTGAAAAAAATGCTAGGTTACTTAAGTCACCCAAAAGGCAAACAAGGTGTTGCTTTTAGAAAGTCAGATAAAGAATTATTGATGACTGACGCACTTACAAAATTAGAGAAATACACGTTTTCATACAACGAAGATATATTCCGTGGTGCAACGGACGATATTGAAGATTTAGTTACTATGGTTAACGATTATAACAACCTGACAAGCACCTATAAGTATTACTACGATATGTTATTCGACAAAGTGGCTCCACACGGTATTACAACGAAAAGAATTGGTAAAGTTAGACGCGAGATACTACAACTAGAAGATAAAGACGCGAGAGAAGAATTTCTAGTACTTACCGATAGGGTTGATGAGCTCGCACAAACAGAACTCAACAAGCGACTTGAGATTCGTAAATTGCATCGTATAATTAAAGATAAGGTGCTGTACAACCTGTACCTTAGAAAAATCAAAAAGTAGGTGAGAAAGATGCTACAACTAACAAAATTAGACAACAAAGAATTACTAATTAGACCTGAATACATTGAGAATGTAATTCCGGTCAAATCACCCGAAGCCGACTACACATTGGTAATTGTCTCTCACGGTGAAATACGTGACTTACATCGTGTCAAACAGACACCCGACGAAATCGAACAAATGATGATTTAGGTGTTTGACCAAACAATAAAACTCTTGGAAATTTCCAAGAGTTTCGTTTTTTTTGCGGATTTTTTTCTACAACGACATTCCGTCTTGTTCGTCAAGTTCGTCAAACACGTCGCTCAGTATGTCGTCATCCTCTTTCCCTTCAACCATACGATATTCATCGACAAATTCATATATGAACTCCTCATAGTCGAAATATGCCGGTACGTTAGCTCGTTTAATTTGATTTTTTGTATGTTCAGGATTAGCCAACATGTTTTCAACATTTTCGAATATATATTCATCGTCTTCTACTTGACTTTTGATTTTCATCGCTTCTAAAGCCTTTAGTGTCTCATCAAAGTGTTCATATGCGTACTTACTACCGACTTCTTCACCGCGCAGACTTTCTTCATCCCATGGCGTCAGACCATCTCTAAAGACTTTATGTGAACCTTGTTCGTAGTCAATTTCTGAAACGAACTCACAGGTTTCGTATGTAACATTCTCTTCTGGTGGAACTATTTTGAGTGGAAACTCGAGACCCGAACTCTCTATATTGATACCTATATTCCTGATTTCGTCATCACCAACTTCTTGTGGTGTTGGTAAGTGTTTGTTATCGTAGAACTCTTTCGCTCTACGATGAGGTTCGTCTCTATCTGACAAACTATCCGCGTTCATAACTGCGAGTAGGTCGTAGATGTCGTATTCCTTATCCCCTACCTCAATTATACCATAATCTGCGTATGTACCTACAATCGCATCTCGCTCGAAGTGCTCAGGTATTAACATTTTAATTTCATCTCCCGGACAGATATTAATTACCGGTGATGTTTCCGATGCGTATTCCCAACTAAATGAACCCATTCTTTCGTCTCCTTGATTTATATTTCAACCAATAACTATAGTATCGACTGTTCTATTCTATTATACGTCTAAATCACCTATTTGTCAATATTATTGTTACAATCGTGTGACACTACTAGACTTTCTCGCCCCATTGTGCTATAATTATAGTATAATCTGAAAGGAATGAACAAATGAAATTTAAGAAACGATACCTAGCCACATTATCGATTCCGTTAGTGTCTTTAGTTTTTGCTATGCAACCACTTGCCTATACAGGTACAGGTTCTAACGCAAAAGACCCTAACACATGGAATCAATCAGACCAAAACCAGGTTGCCACTTTTGGTCCTCAGAATATTGACTGGCGACAAGCAAGTTGTATGATTCAATCAGCAACTTTCCTAAAAGTAAAAACTGGTAGTGCACCTATCGGCTATGCCCCTTGGGATTTAAAGAAAGAACTAGACAGTTACAACGGTTACGCATCAAGTGGATACCTGAGTTATAATAAAGTAGATTGGGGTAATGATTGGGTGGTTGAGAAAAACGGTGAAGAGCACGGTATGATTGGAGCAACTTATCAAGATATATTCAAATACTATGAACAAGGGTATGTTATGGTTATCCGTGTAATATCTCCAGCAGGCCCACACATGATTGCTGTTGACTACATCGATGAACAAGGAAATATCTACATATTCGACTCAGGGTTTAAAGGTCAGAAGTTCTCAGACACATACTCTCCGTCATCTGTTACGGACGTAATGCTACTCAAATCTAAGTCGGGTAAAAAAGGTAAAGACTTACCGCGAGTAATAGGTAACCCAGCAGGGCAACAACTTTACGCCCAAGTTGAAAAAGAAGGAACATACGCTCTAACAGCTAAGGACGTGGAAAAAGCTAAAGCTCAAGAAAAAGTTAAAGAGAATGAGAAGAAGGTCGCTGACGCCAAAAAAGCAGAAGCACGACTCAAAATGATTACTCGTATCAAAGAGGCTAAACGTGAAGGTAATAAAGCTAAGTTAGCATCTCTCTTCAACGAAGTGCAAAACGACGAGTATAAAGATGAATACATCAAATTAATACAACAAAAAGACGCCTAGTAGGCGTCTTTCCTATATTCTTCGTCCAAAGACATCCATTTCTGGAAAGTCTTCATCTTCCAATACGTCCCTTGTTTTCTCTGCAACTATTCCAGGGTCTGAGTACATTTCCATCTCCGACATATACTGGTCGTAGTTATCGTCTGTCAAACTTTTGTAGTGGCGTTCTGTCTCCTGAGCCATTTCTCTAAACTCTTCCCGCACCTCATGTTGTGAGCGAGCAATTATAGGTGTCGCCTCAGTGAGTTTGTATTCCTTATCTATACGATTCATCTCACGCACCGCAATCTCATAGTCATGTCGCATACCCGACACATCCTGGTCTGTGTACTTATTTTCAACAGTTCTATCTAACTCACGACGCAAGTATCGTCTTTGGTTACTATAGATACTATATTCATCAACGTCGTTCATTATTTTCGTGAGCGTATCACCTTCTAGTGTAGAGGAATATTCACCCTCGTCCACTTCAGCTTTGACAACACTACGTTCCTCTAAGTTTAGCGATAAGTAGTGTTTCGCAAATGCTCTCACATCCTCTAAATACTCGATATGGGATGCCGTCATTGGGTCTTGTGTCATTATAACACCACCTCATCATCCGCAAACGGGTTGTAGATTTCATCTCCAAGTTCACCAACAGGTTCACACACTATCGGCGTATACTCTTTACCGTTCTCTTCATAAGCCATCTTCGCAGCTTCTTCCATATCCTCTGCGTAAAACACATGCATGTGCTCAGGAGTCGTTTTGATATACATCGGGATTGGTAGACCTGTGTGGTCACTAATGTCGTCTCCACCTTGAAGTACAAATGCATACGCGTCTATACGAGTACGTGTTTGGTCTTCTCGTTTCCATATTTCAGACGCTTCTACGTACACCTTGTCTACTCCACCAAGCTCCATCCATTCACATTCGATTGATGTTAACCCTTTATTGTCTATTCTGAAGTATTCTTGTTTTTCGTGTTCCATATTGTTTCACATCGTAGCTTTGCTACGTCCTTTCTAATCGTTTAATTCGCCATCAGCAAGTATTTGCTCACCTATTATCCAGTTTGTTTCATTCTCACTTCTAGCACCTGTACGTGTAGTCATCTTAACTGACACTGCTGTTCGAGTAAGTCTCGAATCCATCATATTCTCGTAGTGGCTTGGAGAATTCTTCCATCTTTCAAATAGTGTTTTTGCCACGTACTGCTCACTAGTAATTTGGTATGGGTTGGATAATACCGAGTAAGCTTGTAAGTTCTCACCCAGTCCATACGGATAATTCTTGACCTTATCTTTCAGTACCGTAACCCACTTAGTTCCATCAGGTCTCGTATGAGCTCTACCTTCATATCGTATATGACCATAGTCCGCCATCTCTTGAGCCCTTTCGTCCGCTGAACTTTGGAATTTTGGCTCATACACCAATGGTTTGATTTTATGAGCTTTTCTGTCAGCATTGACATAATTAACAAAGTACTTATTCACAAGTGCAATGTCCAGCATCTCACCTTGATTGAAGCTTTTGACTACATCATCACTTGCTCCCAACCACACTTGTCCATCTGACGCACCGTAAGATTCTTCCATACCATCTTGTGCTCGCTTGAAGCGTTCATCTTCAGACATACTGAGTATCTTCCTGTACGTTATGTTGAGATTTGGGACTTTCGTAATTGTTCTATCGAATATTCTATCTCCAACCTTCAGGTCGACCACTGGTAGTTCTGATTTGTCGAACGGATTATTCAATCCTTTTTCCTCAACTGATTTTGTATCTTTTGGTGACTCTTGCGGAAGTTCCTCTGGTAATTCACTAGGTACCTCTTTTGGCGCTTCTTGTGGTAGCTCTTGCGGTAACTCATCTGGCAATTCCTGAGGTAATTCACTCGGTACTTCACTAGGTAACTCATCTGGCAATTCCTGAGGTAGTTCTTGCGGTAGTTCTTGCGGTAACTCTTGAGGTAATTCACTTGGAAGTTCTTGCGGTAATTCACTTGGAAGTTCCTGAGGTAGCTCATCTGGCAATTCCTGAGGTAGCTCTTGTGGTAGTTCCTCAGGTGTTTCTTGTGGAAGTTCCTTTGAAAGTTCCTCCGGTAATTCGCTAGGTAACTCTTTTGGTAACTCACTAGGGGGTTCTTGTGGAAGTTCCTTTTGTGACTCCTCTGATAGTTCTTGTGCTGTTTCACTAGGTAATTCCTCTGGTAATTCACTAGGTAATTCACTAGGTGATTCACTAGGTAATTCATTAGGTAATTCTTGTGGAAGTTCCTCTGGTAACTCTTGCGGTAATTCACTAGGTAACTCTTGCGGTAACTCTTGTGGTAATTCCTCAGGTGTTTCTTTTGTTTGTTCCTTTGGTGATTCCCCTGGTGCTTCTTGCGGTAACTCACCAGGTAAGTCACTAGGTGATTCCTTTGGTAACTCCTGAGGTACTTCACTAGGTAATTCCTGTGGAAGTTCCTCTGGTAAGTCGCTAGGTGATTCTTTCGGTAACTCACTTGGAAGCTCTTGAGGTATTTCTTCAGGTAATTCACCAGACACTACTTCTCGGGCCTCACTCGGCACATCATCTTTTGGTTGCACCTCAGCTAATTTGCTCGGGGTCTCCGTCGGCAACTCTTGCATTCGCTCATCAACCTCTTCAGGTAACTCCTCTGGTTGTTCTTCTACCTTATCCTCCAACATAGTCCGCTCCCCAGTAGGTAAATCAATACCAATTTCGCTAGACAACGATTCCGGGTGTTTCTCACTCTCATTTTCCTCTGAAATATTTGTTTCTACTGGATTATGATATTCATCTATCATCCGGGAACCAATTTCACCGAGAAATGCTCGACGCATTGACTCAGCAAATTGTTCCGAGTCTTGTTTTTCTTTCTGCTCATCGTCTTCGACACTCTTAACCTTATCTCCAAGTATTGTTGTAATATTTGCCACTACAGAGGTAGTTAGAAGTGCTCCGACCACGACGCTGATTGTTCTCTTTTTCACATATCTTCGCCTTTCTAATCGTTTACTTCCTTACGTCTATTATATCACACATAATCCTAAAAAGCAAGAAAACAAGGTCTAAACCTTGTTCTCATCTTCGTTATTTAGTACGTCATCAATATCCACTTCATCAATATCCACAGATGCCTGCAAGCTGTTAATTAGAGCTTCACGTTCAAGCATTCGCTCATACATAATGTTTGCATATGCCATCCAGACATCAAATTGGTTTTCAGGAATTCGAACCTCAACTTTCGGCTCTTCTTTTTTCTTCCTATTAGGAAATAGTTTCTTCTCACTCACACTAACAGATTTCGTATTCGTAAGAGACCTGTCTATGTCGTATGCCATTTGGTGAAATGAACTCTCCTTAATGACACCTTTCTCTTCTCGTCCTCGTGTACGCGCAAGTTTTGGATAATCTTCATATACAACTAAATGCGCATGTAAATGCGTTGTGTCATGTTGTATTGCACCAACCATTTGAGCATCCCTATATCCTTCTAGGTCAACTAAACTCTGTACACCTTCCCTAATCGCATGTCTAAGTCTTACATCATCGTAGTTGTACTGGTAGTCGCTTTTTTTACGTATCACAACATCAGGGTCAACAACTCCTTGTGAGACCAGGTATTCATGGTCAAAGGACACCACCATTTGTTGTATTGCTCTATTTCCTTCAAGAAATAAATCTTCAACATGGTCGGCTAATCTTAGTACTTCGTCTCTGTCAATCGCAGTCGCATTAAGTGTGAAACCAACACCGTCACCTTGTACTGGAACTCTCATCCTGTCAGGCACGTAGCTCGTTGACGCATCACATGCTGAGTCCCTAGATACGTAGTCAGAGATAAATCCTTTAACGGACTTACCTCTCGAACCACCAATATTGAATTGTGACTTGATTACGATATTTCTATCTCTACTCGCAATCATTTATTCCCACCTCAACTTATCTTGGTTAACAGCCTTAAGCACTAGTTTGATGTATCCTGATACAAATTCCTTTGGAATCGAATCAATCGGAATATCTTTGTGTCTCTGTGTGAAGTTATCAACCATAGCTTGATGTAGTTTGTCTAACACCACTCTATCCATCGCGTGATTAACCACACAGAAGTTGATTACTTCTTCGACGTTTTTGAATTTACTCTCATTATCCACAAGTGAATCTTTTGGATGTTTCCTTACTTCTACCTTTGGTTCCTCGACCTTTTTAATTACTGGTTTCGGTGCGACCTCAACAGGTTTAGCTTTTGACCCGTCTTTGAATTCTGGTCTATATGCTTTAACGTCCTGAGCGTCAGCATCATTATATTCCGCAGACATTATCCTAGTAATTTGGAACGACAACTCCTCGGACAAATCAGGTACAGTCTTCATTGGAGGTAGCAAGTCACGAACCAGATGCTTCATAGCACCCGACTCTATTTTACGACCCTTGAACGAATCGTCCGTGAAGAATTTCTTCGTACACTCTAAGTCGAGCAGTCCGAATGAGTCATCGAATAATTTTTCGACATCTGGAAATAGAACTAATCGTGGCACCTCACCTATATCGCTTTTATACGCAATTATCGTATGTTTCGACATCCCAATTAATGCAAAACCGCTAATATCCGGTGAGTCATGGTGTACTTCGAACCCGTATATACCATCACCTTCGCGCAAATACGCTAATGCTTCATCACGTTGTAAGAGTCGAAACAGTGCAGCGGGCACCGATGGGTCTACTAATTTAATTTGGTCTATAGCTACCATGATTATTCACCTGGAATTTCAATACGCTCTGATGGTTTACTGTTTTGTGCGTTTTGTCTTGCTGTTTCTAATTGAGCACGAAGTTGGTCACGTTCTGATTTAAGTGAGTTATAATCCTTGTTAATTGACTCAACTTTCTTATTAGCGTCTTCTAACTTCTTATTGTACTCTTCGACAACACTCTTAGTTGCTCTCTCAAGTCCTTCTTGCACTTTCTTATCCACTTCTTGTTTGATTTGTTCGTCTGATTTCTTATCCGCTTCAACTTTGTCTTCAGCTTCACGCTTAGCTTTCTCGTCAGCTTTTGTTTGCTCTTCCTGCTTAGCTTTGTCTTCAGACTCTTTCTTGGCTTTGTCTTCAGCTTCTTGTTTCGCTTTATCTTCGTCCATCTGCGTTTGGTCATCTTGTTTAGGTGACTCCACTTTCTGTGCTGGTTGTTCTTTTTTCTCAAGAACTCCAGATTGCGCTAACATTGTAGCACCGGCACCGAATATTATCGCTGCGATTACTGAATAAATCACGACGTTTTTTATACGTTTTTTTCTCGCTTTCGTGTGTTTATCCGCAAATGTCATCTCCGCAGGGTCTTCTTCCTTACTTCCGAATAGTCCTTTAAGTTTACTCTTTAATCCAGACTCTTCGTCGTCCTCATATTCACCTACGTCTTCACCCGCGTCATCAGCAACCGACTCGTCTTCCTCAAAAGTACCTCGGGCTTCTAGCCCTGGCTTATCACTCTCCACAGCTTCAACCTCTGGAAGTTGTGGTACATCCTCCGGTGTTTCCGGAATATCTGGTGAGTCAACCGTTGGTTTCTTCTCTTCTTTAATCTTCTTGAAATCTAGTTTCATCGCGCTCTACCTTTCCTATATTATCTTTTTACCGACCACTGCCGATTTCTTAAACGACCCAACTGCTCGTGAGTCCTTTGATACATCCCTATTGTCTCCAAGTACGAAGTAGTGTTCCTCTGGAACTTTAATTTCCCAACTTTCGTTCTTGAATCGCTTTATGTTGTCCCCGTTTAGATATGGCTCTTCATATTCCTCGCCGTTTATGAATAAACGTCCTTTCTTGACTGTAACTGTATCTCCAGGTTTTCCTATCACTCGTTTGATGATATTCTTTGTTTCCCCGCCATCTACTTCTCGCTCTTTTAGTACGACAATATCGAATCGCTCAATATTATCCGATTTAGCAAGAAGTGCTATTTGACCACTATGAAGAGTTGGGTCCATTGAAGGCCCATCAACTCTCATAATCGTCATAAAGATGTTGAATACGAATACCAACACCAAGATTATTGTCGTATAGACTATATAAGGAAACCATGTTTCCACATATCCTATTGTTGGTCTTGGTTTATATTCTACTTCTATACCTAAAGACTCACTCAGTCGTTTGTGACGTTCGTAGTCGTAATTTGTTTTCATATGTTATTCTTAAGCATCCTTAATTTTTTCTGGGTTAAGTGGTTTATCACTGTTTTCTTTGGCTTTCTCGTTATCTACTTGTTTCCCACCTGTTGGTGATGAAGCTTTCGCTGAGTCCAAAGGTATTAAGTCACCTTTCATGACGGCTAGTTCCGCTTGGTCTGTTGCTGGAACATAGTTTCCGGCAAAGACTAGTATCTTACCGTCTTTATTTTTCATCTTCATAGTAAACTGGATAACGTTATCCGCCGAAGCTTTGTAGACCGCAATCGAGTCGTAATCTACTTCATATCCGCCGTCTAGAGCTACTCTGAAGTTAGATAGCATCGAGTAACCAGTTAGTGATAATCCACCGTCTTGATTGTTTTTGAATTTGTCTTTATCTTCTTTAAGTTTTTCAACCGACGCTTTGATACGTTTCGTTACAGCTTCTTTGTCTGCGTTTGTTCCGTACACGTCAGGTTTTTCTAGTGTGTTCTTAGCCGCTTCTTCTTCACGACCCAATCCTTTTGACACTGAGATTTCCTGTTCTTTCGACGGAGCTTGTTCCTTCGTCTCCTCCGACTTTTTTTCGACTTGCTCCTGCTTCGGTTCCTCTTGTTTTTGTTCTTCCTTCTTATCGTCTTTTGAGCAAGCACGAACACCCACCGCAAGTACTATGATAGCTAGGAGACCAGCGCCGATTTGTATGGCACGTTTTTTAAAACTAGATTCACCACGTGATTTTGAGCGAGGCTCATCTTCGTCTTCATCCTCATCTTCATCGTCATCGTAGTCATAATCATCTTCGTCGTAGTCATAATCATCTTCGTCGTAGTCATAATCGTCTTCATCGTCGAAATCTTCATCATAAAAATCGTCATCTTCATAGATGTCGTCTTCTTCCTCTTCTTCATAGCGTCGTTTCTTTGGCGCTTGTTTTCGAGGTGCTTGTTTTCGTTTTGGCTTCGCTTTCGAGCGAGCCTTGTTTAGGTTCACTTTAACCATCAATCTTCCTCATTTCATTTTATTCTTTCGTTATATATTATAATTATACCACAACCGAGTGCGAAAGTCTAGTCCTAGTTGGATTTTTTTACGAAAAAGTAGCGGGGTTATTCCCCGCCACCTCTTTTGTGCAATTTCATCATTCGTTCACGAAGAACTTGTTTGTATTCTTCACTAAGCTCTATGCGTTTTCGCGGGCGTCTGCTGAATGTAAACCCGTTTGTGAGTTCACCTTCAACAGCAACCACAACACCATCGTGCTCAATCTTGCGCGTTATCTCTACACCGTCTGACTGAAGGTATGTACGAACATCTGGAGCATAGTTGCTGTAGAATGTCGTTTTACCTGTCAGCACGTCGTAGTGAATTATTGTTTCTTGTTCGTTCTTTTTGTACATATTCATCCTTTCTAGGCTACCGCTTTCGCATCTTCAACTATCGAGTACCCTTGCGTTTCAGGGTCATAATATTTCCATTTCTTAGCGTCACTCGCACTAACCATACGATAGTTCCATGTGAATGTTTGTCCTACCGCAGCACCAGATTTTCCAGCGTAGTTTTGTTCGATAATTAGTATCGACCCGTCTTCAAATACGTGAGATACAATACCAGTGTGTCCATATTCACTACCTTCAGCATTTGAGAAGATTGAACCCGCTTTTGGTTCATTAGACACATCACCACCGAATGTCGCAGCCCAGTTGTCTGCTACATTGACTCCGTTACCACGTGCTTGTTTAGGGTGTTTACCGTCTTTTTCCCATAATTTATACGCAAGCGATGCAGTCAAGTCTGTACATTGGTTACCAACATATGCTAGACATTCCCAACCATCTTTAGATGAGAATTTCATCCCAAGTGACTCAGGGTCTAGTGCGTAAGGTTTAAGTCCATCAGGTAAACTTTCTTTTGTCCACGCACCAACTGATGGGTCAGCCTTACCATCTTTGTGTTTGTACCAACCTTTTCCGCCACCTTTTGATTTAGTGTTTTTACAACGCGTTTTCGAATCTTCAGGTTCTGGTGAACTTGATGAACTACCTCCCCCGCTTGATTTACCAAAGTTTTCATTGAACTTTGCCTCATCAAATTTGATATTATCTTTGTTGAAGATTTCGTTCGCTTTTTGTCCGTCCTTGACTTTTTTATCCTTCGGAATATATCGTGGGTCACCTTTCTCATAAGCGTTCCACGCCAATGTCGCATCCGCAATGTCTGTTTGTTTAGCGAACTGTTCTAACGATTGGTTTTTCCCAGATAAGTCATGTCCAGGGTTCCAATCAGACGGAAGCGATTTAACTACAAATGCCGTCATTTTGTCTATATCTTCCCATGCAGGGTCTGACAATGGTGCGTATTTTGTGTACGGGGTAAATTGGTAAATACCCCCACCACCTACACTGTATCCTTGTCCGGATACTAATGGAACAGCACCGAATTTGAGTGATGATTCTTCTAATACGTTTGAGTGTCTACCTTCAGCACGTCCCACCATGTAGAACCCACCTTCCGACTCAACCCATCCAACTATCCCTGCCGCCGCAGTACCAGATAATCCTTTAGATGTCCATGACTCAAATGTTTTCTTCGCATTTGTGTGGGCTCTGGTTCCTTCTTTAGTCCAGTCTGACTCAGAAGCATTACCAGACGCTACAGAATCTGATGTTGATTTCTCACCTTCATCTCCGTGCTTACAGTCAATTAAGACTATATTCCCTTCGGCACTTAAGGTGTCGTTTTTACTCTGGTTACCGATTCTATTCCTGTTTCCGTGATATGTATCACGAGTCAGGTCTCCTCCCATATTTCCCATACCTTTCAGCGCGTCTGCACTATTGTATAGAATTACTCCAAGTAGTATTCCACAAACCCATCCTATAGGGTTTGACACTATGAACATCACAAATCGAATTGCTCGTCCAGCCATTTTGGCCATCTTTTTCGCTTTCGCAAGTGATTGTTGAGCCTTATCCATCGCTTTGTACGCTTTAGTGTTCTTAACAGCTCTAGATGCTTTATTCTTCGCTGCCTGTTCAGCCTTATCCTTGGCCATACTTCCTAGCTTGCGCAATCTGCTCACTAACAATTTCTCCTCTCTTGATATCGTCTACCCATATAGTCTCTCCCACAACGAACGTTTTAAGGTCTCGGCTACCAGCTTTGAGTGCATCAGCCACTTGACTTGCAAACTTATTACCTGTCCAATCGTTCGGGACAAATATTCCGTGATTCCTCACAGTAATTCCTGTCTGTTGTGCGACTTGACTTAGCCAAGATTCAACCTTCTCTATTGGGTGACATTCTTTATGTTCCACTTTCCCACTCCAAGGGTCAAGTACACCCTCAGTCGCGAATCGTGGTTTCCCTCCGATATAAACTATTAGTGGCACTTCGTCAGGTTCTTCAGCTAAGTAGTTTGCAACATGCTGAATAATGATATTCTTCATGTTACGCTTAACGTCCCTAGCTCCCCCACTCTCTACATCATTACTTGTATGGTCTTCAACCACATACGGTAGTATGTCGGGTGATGTTAACACTCGTCTATGTTGTGTTTCCATTATTGCGATATTCGTATCGAGCTCACGTTTTGCGATACGTTTAAGTGTATATGGTGATAATCCCATAAACGGAACTATAACGTCTATACGACCAAGTACAGCTTGTTCAAATCTATCGTCTTCTCTAAGCGCATTATAGATTAAACTCACGTCTACTGTCTGCCCATCTATCTTTCCGTCTGCATCTTTTCTCGCGTGTTTTTGTAAGTGCTGATAGATGTCCGAACCAACGTTTGTTGTGATGAAAATTATTGTCCCCGCAAATGATATTACGTTATTCGAGTTAGTTGCTGACGTCAATCTCGCATCGTCAAGTACTTGTAGTAACGTGTTAATCGCTTGTCTTGAACTTTTCTCAATCTCGTCTATTAGGATAACGCCGTTTGGTGCTGACCAACCGGCGTGAGCTAATTCGTCCGCAAACCTAACCGAATCTTCTGCACGTGGATATCTCGACATATCGAAACGTTTAAGTGGAACTTTAAGTGTTTCGGCAACAACCTTAACTAGCTCCGTCTTACCTGTCCCTGTTGGACCAGTCATTAGAATAGAAACTTTCGGACGTGTCGGGTCATTAAACCCAGCCATCATCATCTTGAACCTATTCATAACCGTAGATATCGCAAACTCTTGGTCAAAGATTCGTGTACGCAGTGCTTCTTCAAGCTCTTTTGCCGATACTCTGTTATCTATATCTACACCATACGTTCGTCTAATTACCTTATTAAGTATTGGACGTGACAATACTTTGTCACCCGGAATATTAAGGTCTTCACACGTACTATACTCACGTATCAGTTGACCGTCTTCCATATATTCGTTCTTAACGATGTTACCTATCATGTTGTTAAGAATATCAATTGACGCACGTGGTTGTGCGTTGGATATTAGTAACTGTTTAGACGTATCGTATATATCATTATAGATATTTTCCTCCGCTAGGTCGTGTACGTTATACAATCTCGCTCTTGACTCTAGTATCTGCATAACAGCTTCGCGTGTTAACTCCGGGATTGTAAATCTCAGTAACCTTTGGTCTAGGGCTCTGTTCGGCGCAATCCATTCTTCATACTCTTCAAATGTTGTAGCCCCAACAACCCTAAATCCGTTGTACGCCGATTTCTCAAGTATTGGTTTTAGAGCCTCAACTGACGCTTTAGATACCATTGCTATTCTATGGAACTCATCTATAAAGAGTATGAGGATAATGTTAAACCTGCGAGTATATTGACTTGCTTCGTCTACTAAGTCCTGTAAACCATTCGCCATCTCGATATCTTTATCACTATTATTATCAACGATGAGTCGCTCCGTATTGACTGATAATACCAAGTACTGTGTTGAGTCTGGGTGATACGCCAGACCTTGCATGATTGCTGTTTTACCTGTACCAGCTTCCCCTAGTAATGCAACGTTAGCTTTCTCTGGGTTTCTAAGAGCTTCTCTAAGTTCACTCATGTCCCTACCAAGTATCGGTGCTGACGGGCGACCTAGAGGTATCGCTGCGCGTTGCAATGCTGGGTATTCATGAACATTCGCATAATACGTCGCGATGTTATCGTCTATTATTTGATTGTAATCTCTCGTATCCCTCATTTTACATAAAATCATCGATAAGCGTGTTTGTCACCACTACTTCACCGATTCCCTCTCTTAAGTTTTCTGCAACCTTACTTCGTCTAGTTGGTTTAACCTCAGGTTTAGCTTCTACTTTCGGTTCAACCTTTGGTTCCGTTTTTACCTCAACTATCTCCTTAGGCTTAGATTCGACAACAGGCTTGACCTCCACTTTCGGCTTAGGTTTAGTCACCTTTGGTTTCGCTTCTGGTTCAACCACAGTCTTAACCTCAGGTTCAACCTCAGTCTCAACCTCAGTCTCAATAACCTTTGGTTTGACTTGAGTGTCGAAGTTGCCTTCACCGAAAAGTTGTCTACGTATCAGTCCTATTTGACCAATAAACCCAAGTAGTGTAGACTCACTTCTTAGAACCATATCCATAATAGTTGCGACCATGAATCTACCACTTCCAACACCTTGCGCGAATCTTTTCTGTTCCTCATTCAAGTTGACGTATATTTTAACCAAAACATCTTTACGCTCATACGTCCCTCCGATTTGCGAATCAATAAGACTCACCACCTCAAGAGGTGTTAGATTCAAATCTTCTGACATCTTAATCATCGAATTAATTATTTGTCTGATAAGCATTGACGTGCCTTCTTCAGGCTTCACATCATTGAACTTACCGTATTGTTTTGTGTATCTGTAAGTTGGCACTTTCCTTACCTATACGCTTTCGCGTCCTTTCGTCATATTCTACTTCTATTATATCACAAAAAAAGAAAAAGGTGAAGTATTTCATCACCTTTTCCCTTAATTTTATTACAGTAGAGACTTGATTATATCAGCTACGCTTGGTGCTAACTTGAGTTCCGCTCCCGGTAACTCTAATTTAGAACCTTTGCGTCCATCAACTTTCTCTTCCTCTTTAGTTTCTGAACCTGGTAATTCAACTTTCTCTCCAGTTTTTCCTGGTGTGAATTCAGCTCTTGGTGTTTCTGATACTACTGTTTTTGGAGTATCTACTTGTTCACCAGCTTTTCCTGGTTCAACTTCCGCTTTCGGAGTATCTACTTGCTCACCAGCTTTTCCTGGTTCTACTTCAGCTTTAGGTACAACTACTGTTTCACCAGCTTGCCCTAAGTCTACGATTGCTGTGAATTTATCACCTTCAGCTTTGATATCTTTAATTCTTTCACCAGCATATCCGTAGTCAGCTAATGCTTTACGCACGTCGCTTTCAGATTTAAGTGTGTAGAATTCATATTTGCTGAAACGCTCTGGTTGAGATTTCTTGATTTTCTCAATGTTCTCTTCGTTCACAGTTGCTTCTTTCGAACCGTTAACTGCTTTGATGTTTGCATTGTATTTAACTACGAAGTGACCTTTATCATCAAGAGTAATCGACTTAATAGACGCTGGTGCAACACCGTGGTTTACAGCGTAGTTAAATGCTAGTGTGTCAGTTACAACTTCATCTACATAGATTGTGATAGTTGATAACTCTTCTTTAACTTTCTCAGCTACTTCGTTGATACGTTTTTCTTGTGTATCTTGGATTTTGCTAATTACGCTAAGAGCATCTGAGTGTAGGTTTACGATTTGGTCGTGTTTTTCTACCACACCTTCAACTTTATCCACACGTGTTGTTAGGTTCTTGATTGATAGTGAGTTCTTAGCTACTTCGTCAGCTAGTGATGTTCTGTTAGCTTCTAACTCTTTACGTACGTTCGCTAGGTTTTCTAGCACTTCTTTATTTTTGTTGTTGACGTTTTCTTCCACTTTAGTCACTTCTTTTTCAAGTTGTGTTTTTCCAGTGTTTGTCTTAGTCTCATTTGAACCAAATGAAGTTCCGTTGATAACTTCTTCAACAATGTTTGTCACACCTTGCACGTCTTTAACACGTTTAACTTGGAAGAATGTATCCACTGAGAATTTAGTCTTAGTGAAGTCGATTTGTGCTAGGAAATCAGCATCGAAATCTAATTCAACTTTTGTAACACGCGTGTCTGCAGCGTCCACTAATCCTGGAGCTGAGTTCTCATCTACCGATACATTACGTGCAATTTTTTGTGTTGTGAACTTAGTAATGTCTGAGTTAGCCGGCATAATACCTTTGTTCGCTTTATAGCGGTTGTATAATGCTGAACCTTCTTTGAAGTAAATGTCTAAGTTAGTTTCTGTGTAATAAACACCATCGTATTGGTCAGCTTCGTGGAACGTATCCTTAACTGTGTAAGAATCCATTGTGAAGTCATGAATTTCTTTACCATCTAACACGGAACTTTTAGCTCTGTATTGGAAGTAAGTACCCTTCTCAATTGTTGCTGTTGGATTGTTCTTAAGGTCCATTGACGTTAAGTCACTTACAGCTGCAACAGCATCTTTACGTGGGTCTGTAATAGGTGTACGGTTGACTACTTCGTTTGTCTTATAAACATTTCCGAAGTCACTTTGGTAAGCTACGTTTTTATACTCTTGCCCACCGTAAGTTCCACCTTGTTCTTCAGGTGTGTTGTCAATAACTTTAGCTTTCATTGGTAGTAACACTTCTAGGTTAACACCTTTTTCCACGTATTCTTTGTACCATGGGTGGTCGAATCCTGTTATTCCAACTTTGATTGCTGAACCTTTCTCCTCAATACCTTCAATTGAGTCTACTTTAGCCCATGTTAATCCTTCAATTTTCTTACCTGTCGCATCTACAAATGAACCATCATCTTCACCTGTTGCGATAACTTCACCGTTATGTTTGATAGTTGGGTTTCCAGCCAACTCTAACACATCAAATGGTGCATAGTCAGCGATGAACAGTCCTTTTTCTTGCATTTTCTTATCAACGTTCACACCTTTGTATTGGTCAAAGTCCCAAGAGATATGATAATTGTTCGTAGTTCCAAACCACACAGTCTTACCGTCGATAACCACACCTTTACCATCTTTATTGTGTTTTTCTGGTGTTGCAGCATTTGTTTGAATCACGATATCTTTCGCATTTGTTGCGTATTCATCGTTAATCATTGTTGTTGATTTAACAACGTATTGTTTGTCGTCTTCCGTCGCTTTAAGGAAGATTCCTGGTGTTGTGTAGTGCCATTCTCCAGCTACAGTTCCAGAGATTACTCCGTTACGAACATTTTGTTTGTTGTTAACTTGAAGTAAATATCTGTTTGTTGCTTCGTATCTAGCTACTCTACGCTCTTTATCATATGAGAATTTCCACTCATCAGTTGACTTACTAAGAGTTTCGTCTAGTTCAACACCTTCTGGAAGAGTGAACTCTGTGATGATGTTGTGAATTTTATCGAATCTACCGTCTGGTAGAGGTTCGTTTTCACCAACTACACCTACAGTTTGGTTCTTAAGTGCTTGATACACTTTAGTTCCGTCTTCTTTAGTCTCTTTAGTAGTTACCACTTCAGTATCGGCGTTAACTACTCCGTTTTTTGATATAGGAGTACTTCTGATGTCGAAGTATTTGTACTCTAATGTTGGTTTTTCAACAGGTTCAACCGGAGCTGGTGTCCATGTTGGAATCTCAACTGGTTTACCAACTTCAGTAACTAACGCATCATCCACTACGATATCGTATAGTGTGAATGTTGGTTTTTGAGACTCTTCAATTGTTCCTGACGCTGAATTTAATCCACGAATATACGTTTGCAGGTCGTTATATGCTTTGTCAATTTTCTCCATATAACTTGTTGTGTCCCCTACATTCGACACTCTTACTGTTTCACGTTGTAATTTAATATTACCAGCATCAGCTTGTGATTGGAAACTTGTGTAAGCGTTTTGGTGTGTATTGAAATCAGCAATTTCGTTTTTCACTGAACGGTATTTACGCCCAACTTCTAGTGACGCTTTAATGCTTGATACTGATTTGTCATACTCAGCTTTGCTGTATTCTTTTGAAGTGGCAGTTGCTGTTTGACCATATACCGCTAAGTTACTACGTAATGCACTCATCACTCCGTTAGCGTTTTCCACGTCTTGTTTATTCTGTTTAGCTTTTTGTTCAGCTTCAGCATTTCCAGCTTGAGCTTTTTGAGCTTCAGCTTCTATTTTCTCAGCTTGTGATTTGTAATATTCTTTTGCTTTAGCGATGTTTTCAGCAGTTTTGTTCGCATCTCCCGTCAACACTTCAGTCTCTGTACGAACTACTTTAATCCCAGCACTTTGTGCGTGTGATACTGCTTCATCTAAATTTGAATGGTCTACTGATACATCGAGATGTCCTGTTGTCTCTGTATCCGCACTAGCTTGTTGGATACCAAATAAAGATGTAAGACCCATCCCCATTGTTGTTCCACCAATGACCATAGATTTCTTGATAATTGCCATGTATTAATTCTCACTTTCTTATATAATCTTCTACTGTCGTAGATATAACTCTGATTAACTTTATTATATCATAGGGCTAAACGTTTGTCAAGACTTCACCAGAAATTCTACACCTTATTTGTCCTGACAAAAGAAAGACGCACTAGTTGTCTAGTGCATCCTTCGATAATCTATTATTCTGATTTTTTACGACGTCCCATTGCGAACAGTCCAGCGATAATTGCTGCAAGTCCAGCTAGAGCTCCTACACCAGCAGTATCTCCTGTATCAGGAAGTTTCTTAGATGGTGTCGATGCTTTAGGTGTTTCTTTCGCAGGTGTTGCTTTTTTGTCTGGAGCATACACGTAGTACATTTGTTTACCGTCTTTAGACTTACGAGTGTCTTTAAGCTTGTAGTCTTTGAACTCTTTTTGTTTACCGAATTCTTTACCAACTTCGTCGTCACTTAAACGTACTCCATTTTCATCTACCCAGTGAGTGATTAATTTAGACTCTTCAGCGTAAACGTTTGTCACGTTACCATCTTTGTCTTTATCAACTCGTACTAATTGGTATCCATCGATGTCTGACTTACCGTCTTCATCTGGGAATGAACCTTCTACTTTCTCTTTAAGCACTTTACCTGTTTCATGTTCAACCCATACAGTTGTAACTTTCTTAGGTTCTTGTGCTTTTTCGTAGATATTAGTTACGTTACCGTCTTGGTCTTTCTCAACAGCTACAATGTTGTAACCTTTGATATCTGACTCACCGTCGTTATCTGGGAATGTACCTTTAGTAGTTTCTTTAAGCTCTTTGTTAGTACCTCTTTCAATCCAACGTGTTGTTGGTTCTTTGATTTTTTCGTAAACGTTCTTAACGTTTCCGTCTTTATCAGTTGTAGTTGTAACTAATCTGTATCCGTCGATATCTGATTTACCATCGTTATCTGGGAATGAACCTTCAGTTTTCTCTTTAAGCACTTTGTTAGTGTCTTTTTCTACCCATTCAGTTGAAGGGATTTTTTTGTACACGTTAGTTGTGTTACCTTTCTCATCAGTAACTGTACGTACTAATTTGTATCCTGGAACGTCTGATTTACCGTCGTTATCAGGGTGTGTACCGTCTTGAGTTTCTTTCAGTTGTTTGTTAGTTCCGTCTTCAACCCATTTAGTTACTACTTTAGTTTTTGGTTTTTCAGGCTCTACTTGTGGAGCATCTTTTTTATAGATGTTAATTGTGTCTCCAACTTTGAATGCCGAACCTGCAAATTTACCTTTGTCAGCTAAGTCAGCTTCAGTTACTGTGTAAACTTTAATTACTTTGTAACCTTCAATGTCTGATTTACCATCAGTATCAGGTAATGTTTGCCCTACAGCTTTCTCTTTAAGAGTATTACCTTCTTCATCGAACCAGTAAGTATCAGGTTTGATTACGTCTTTTTTGTATTTGTTTACTACTTTAACGTTTCCATCACTGTCTTTCTCAGTTTTTGTTTCGATTAAAGTGTAACCTTTAATGTCTGATTTACCGTCGTTATCTGGGAATTCCCCGTTTTTATCTTCTTGTAATTTGTTACCTTGTTCGTCTACCCACGAAGTGATAGCTTTAGGTTCTTTTTTCTTACTGTAGTAGTGAGTACGTACTCCGTTTTCTGTTTTCTCGTGAGTGTAAGTGTATCCGTTGAAGTCTTTCTTACCTTTGTACTCTTTACCAGTTTCTGGGGCAGTTAAGTCTTTACCACTTTCGTCTACCCAACGTGTTTTAACGTCTTTTTGTTCAGGTGTATTTTGGTTAGTATTACCACCATCACTATTGTCAACACGTCCAGTAATTACTGCTGATTCGAAGAATGCTACCGCAGCTTCTGTTGAGTTAGTTTGGTTAAGGATTGTTTTACGGATTTCCGCAGCACCTTTAGCGTACATTCCTTCGTAAGCATCTAATACAGGTTTAAGTTCGTTGTACTCACTTAATTTTGCGATATCGGCATTTGGAGCATTAACTTTTGCTTTATAGTCTTCAAATGCTTTTTTGAATCCGTCAGATACACCTGGTACGTAGCTATCTAAAGCTTTCATTACGTCACCAGTTGTTTTAACTGAACCAAATTTCTCTTGTACTAATTTAGAAGCTTCTGGTGATTTGTCTTTTGCAAATCCTACAGCGATTGTATTAATCGGTTGCTCTAAATTCTCTACCGTATATTCAGCTCCAGCTTGTGTTGTAATTTTAGTTCCACCTAATGTGTTATACCAGTTGATTAATTTAACGATTGTAGCTCTAGCTGTCGCACTTGTGTTAGCGTCTGAGCTTAACGCATCTGTTAATAATCGGTTCATTTTAGCACCATCAGCTAATTCTGGAACAGCTTTAACTGCTGATTTGTATAATTCAGCGTCTGAACCAAGTGAGCGAATAGCTCCAGATAACGCAGCAGCGTTAACTCCTGATGGTCTATCGAACATTACTGGAAACGGTGCTGTTGTAGCTTGTTTCGTTAAGTCGTATCCTTCTGCAGTTTGGTTAGTTGTTTCAGCTAAAGCTGTTTGACTAACGTATTGAACAGCTAAAGTACTCACTGTACTAATGCTCATTAATCCTGCAAGGGCCTTCGATGTTGATTTTCTAAGTTGCATATTTGTTCCTATCCTCTTTCTTAAATTTGTAGGGTTCATCCCTCATTAGTTTAATTATATCACACTCATCGCACAAATGCAAGTGTTCGTCCTAATTTATTTGCGAAATTAGTTCCATACGTGCTTGTTCACTCTGAGCGTAATCTTGTTTAAGTTGTTCATTTTCTTGTTGTAGTAACATATACTTAGTTCCGAACTCTCGCACTAGTTTATCAAACTTCTGCTTAAGAGCTTCGTAATCAGCTTCCGTTTTCACAAGTTTCTCTTGTGTTTCACCAAGTTCCTGCCTAACGTCTGTTAGTATTCTGTGTTGTGCGTGACCGTGTTCTGACACACCTTTGAGTATTTGATTGAAATCCACAAAGACTTTCTCTACGTCATGTGCTTTGTAGTACTTACCTTTAACAACCGGAATACCAACTTGCTTTTGGTATATGTCGTTATATGAGATTTTCGACCCAGCTACTAATAATTGGTTTTGTTCAAATGTTAATTCGCTAGGTGTCGTGTTTGATTGTGTTTGTATTACCATCTTAACCTGCTTTCCTTTTATTCTTCACTGTTAACCGGCTCAGCTTCGAACTCCTGTATGAATTCTTTACCAATAGTCTCTAGAAACTCTGTGTAGTCATCGTAGTATTCTGCTGATTTTTGGATTACAAAGTCTGACTTCTCTTTAGCGACCTTGTATTGTTGTATTTGTGAAGCCATCGACCTGATTCGAGCATCTTGGTCTTTGATATGAGCCAATTGGTCTCTAACTTGTTCTTCAAGTTTGTCTTTACGGTCTACTGCAATTTTAAGTTGCTCGTTCAGTCCGTGAATTTTGTCTTTGTATCCAGATTTCACTTTATCGAAATTAATTGCTCGTTCTTCGTGAGCTTTTGTGATGTTTTGAATTTGTATTTCAAATGCCGACTCTACTTTTCTAAGGCGTTCCACTTCAGCTTTTAGTGAAGTGATTAGCTCATTGTCGTTTGACTTGTATTCCGCTAGTTCCTTATCTTTAAGTTCAAGTGCTGACTCATAGTGTTCTTGTAGTTCGCTCACGTGAATAGTGTGAGTTTCTTCTATTTGTTGTAGTTCTTCACCATGTTTTGCGTTAAGGTGATTAATCACACCTTCAAGTTCGGCTACTTTCGCTCTGATTTCTTCAACTTCAGACATTGCTCTGCGAGCTGTTGCTAGTTCTACTTTGAGCTTGTTGATTATTTGTTGTTTATCTTCAACTTTCTTCGTAAGTGACGCGCGCTTTTTCTCAACTAATTCTTTGTAGCAAGCTTCGTCCACCACGATATTGTCTCGTGTTCGCACTTCTAATTCACGCTCTAGTAGTTTATTACACTCTTCAATTGTTGTGATTTTGTTGAACTCATTTACGTCTACTAGGTATCCTTTCTCACCAATGTTAATTAGTTTCATTAGCTTTGTCACCTCCGTATAGACCGATAAGTGCACTCACTGATTCATTCAGTTTGATTAGTAGTTCACGAATTTCTTCATTATTAGGACTCGCTACCACCTGTTTTGTTTCCACTTCTTTGTTGTCTAATTCCACTACGGCGTTAAACTCCATTCGTTTTACCTGCTTTCCTGATTTATTACTGTTGTCGTGCTTATTTTCACTGGTGTCTTCATATCAACTGTTGGTTCAGTACTTTTGTCTCTCATTAAGAAATAACCAAGTATTGACACCATTACTAGCAAGCAACCGACGAATATTATCACATATTCTTTGTAGATTGGTTTTTCCATATTATAATTATACCACACCTTTGCGCAAAATGCAAGGGATGTGGTATGTTTTCCTTTCTAATTTGTCTTAGTTTATACCTTCTATATGAATTACGAATTCATCTTCGATTTCTCTCATAAAGTCAAGCATAAGTCGCGACATGTAATCTTCGGGCTTCACTTCCATTTTAGAAATACCAGTCATACGCGCTGTTCTCATCGCACCTTCTGAGTACTCTCTAATCATTTGGATTACTTCGTTTGTGAGATGTTGAATGTGACTGTAGAGAATTTGTTGTAAGTCTGCAAACGGAATATGTTGGATTTCACCAACACGTGAACGCACCCTGTATTTTGTACGTTCTTTTTCTGGGAGCGTGAGTTTCGCCACTAACTCTCTTATCTCAACTTCACTTTGCGTTTCAATAGACTCTTTAAGTACTTGCCTGTATTCATCAAGTTTCGCTACCGTTGCAACTTGTATTAAGTCCGTAATTGACGACATCTTATACTCTTGTACACGCTGACTACTATGGCTTGACTCACTCCATTTAAGTGCTTCATCTATCTCACCGACAACCTCGTCATAATAACTTGCCTGAGCGTCCATAAGGATATCCCCATTATAAACATTTGCGATGTATTGCCTATGTTCGCGCTCATAATCTCTTATTTTCTTAAGTTGACTCTCAAATAGTCCCATATCTTCAAGCTCTGGTACACAAAGCATTCTGTGATACTTTCCTGGTTCGCCTTGCCTTGCTGCACGACCTGCAAATTGTCTTTCAACTCGCGAATTCGGTCTAGCACCAACTTGTAGTACCACAAGTCCACGTTGAAGTTGTGTATCCTCTACCTTAATGTCGGTACCACGACCCATAATATCAGTTGTAACTACCACCGATTTTGGTCGACCAGCACGTTCCACTATCACTTCTTCGTTTTTGTCTGTTGACACTAAGAGGTGATGTTTCACCGAATGTGATTTCAGAATATCAGAGACCATTCGTGCAACGTTATCTGATGGGCACCCGATAAGTACCGGATTCTTACACGCTTGGTAATACCCAACTTTCCTAACCACATCAGCCATCAAATGATGATGTGTCACATACAAGTTCGTATACTGCTTAAGTTGGTTCGGGAATCTGTCAGGAATCACTACAACCCCTGTCTCGTAGATGTCATAGAATTCTTTATAGGAAGCACCGAGTGTCCCTGTCACACCAGCAATATTTTCAAATAGTCCGAAGAGTATCTGATACGTTATTTGGATTGAACTCTCATTCCCACTACCTGTGAATACACCTTCTTTAATTTCAACAAACGCATGCATATTGTCTGATAATGTTCGCCCGTGACTAAGTCGCCCTGTAGCCTTATCTATCAGAACCACTCTACTCCCACTATCAGGGTCAGGCTCAGGCATCACAACATAGTCTTCGAATGCTTTGTGTTTATAAATCGCATCACACGCCCCTTGAATTATATGGATAAATTTCTCATTCGCGAATAATGAGTCGTCTACACCAAATAGTTCTTGGATTTCGTCCCAAGCTTTCTCACCGATAATAAGTCCACCGCGAGGGTCTTCTTCGTCACGTTCCATATAGCGTAGTGTTTTAAGTTTTTCTACTATATCTTTCGTCTCGTATCTGCGACCCTTGTGTTCCACATATGTGAGCTCATCCGTTGTATCAACACTTTTTGCGATAATAAGTGGATTTCTAGCATCATCCATTAGGATTTCATCCACCTCATCAATAATTGCTGAGTGTAATGGACGCTCTATAATTTTAACATCCTCACCAATACCTGTCGCCAAGTTTGAGTTAAGGTATGCAAACCCTAAAGTGCTGTTTGTACTATATGTAATGTCGCACGCAAATGCTTGTTGTTGCTCACGTGGGCTCGCATCCGTATTCGTGTACGCATTTGTAATACCGAAAAAGTCATAAACTGGCTTTGTTTCTTTCCAGTCACGTTCACTAAGGTATTCGTTGACTGTAAGGACGTTACAACCTTTACCAGTCATACCGTAAGCTACTACGGGCAGTATTAGTGTGATAGTTTTACCTGAACCCGTTGACATTTGTATCATCTTTCTTTCAAGTGCCGCGAGACCCCCAAGTACCTGTACATCATATTGGAACTTCCCAAGAAGTCTAAAAGTAACCTCACGCGCCATTGCGTAAAGTCTCACAATATGTTCTTTGTTCTTAATGTTGAAATGGGGACGTAATCTATCGATTTCATCCTTGATTTGTTCATCTGTTTTATTTCTATAATGTTCTGCCAATTTGTTAATTTTCTTAAGTTGTTTACGAGCACGTCTAAGCGTTCCACGTGACTCATACTCTACTGATTCATAAATCGAAACTAATCTCATGCACAATTTCCTTTCGTCATTATCTGTTACCTTAATTATATCATATTCCAAAGCAAAAATCAAGAGCCAGCCTAGGCTGACTCTCATATTTTATTCACCGTAATTGACGGTTGTTTGTTTAGCGTAGTTAACGCGCAGTACCGGTTTATGTTTTTGTTTAACAGGTTGAACTTTACCTGTACATGTTGCACAGTCACAGAACTTACCGTGACGAATATTATCCGCTGCAAGTGATGCGTCTTTGTCTGTAATTTCACCAGTAAAGATAGGGTCACTGTAGTAAGTTGTCATCAGACTATCGCTGTTGTCGTGCTCTAGTCCAAATACGTGACCAAGTTCATGTTTCAGCACTTTTTCGATTTCTTTATCCGATTTAAGGGCTTCTGTATTCACTTGAACTATATATTTCGCCTTCTTAAGCAGTCCAGCTTCCGTGATTGAATTGTCTTTCACTAATTTATCGTCCTTATCTACGTTAACCAGTTCCATTCCAACAGTTGAAACAGTTAATCCGCCAAGTTCCTTCATTTCGAAGTCACTATCGTTAGTCACATCAACTGTATCCGATGTTCTATCAAGTCTAGTTGTCACATTATCTGCATCCAGTATTGCGATTCCTACACCGTTATCTAATTTTTCGTATTTAACTTCAAGGTCAACACCGTGTTTACTCAATGCTTGCCTCCAAGCGTTGATAGCGTTGTTCCCAACGCTTTTCAGCGCTGGGTCAACGTATATACTTGTTTTCACGATGTTGTTCGTTACTTTACCGCTTTATCTGGTGTCGTAACTACTAATGAGTTACCACTTCCTGATATTTTCGCAGTGGGCTCAAGTGTACGTACCACAAAGCTGTTTCCACTAGCTGAACGTCGGTTCTTATCAATAACTCGAACAACTAATGAGTTACCTGAAGCACTCACTTTAGCTTTATCTGCAGTTTTCACTACAAATGAGTTACCTGAACCGCTCTTACGAATGTCGTCTCCAACTTTACGTACAACTAGAGACGTATTAGACGCTACACGTTTATCTGGAGCTTCTTCCGCTACCGCACGAGCTAATTTCGCTTCGTATTTAACGTTTGTGATTTCAGCTTTGTTGTTAGTAGGTGGAGATACTAAGTTAGCTATGATGTTTTTCACAGCGTAAGTACCTTCAGTATGAGCTTTAGCTGTCGGAGTAGTGATATTGAATGTATCCACTTCTTCGTTAATTTTCTTAACGCTTAGTGACGGTGCTCCACCTATAATACCCCATGGGTTAAATAGTGAAACGTCGATACTTTGGTACCAACCACCGTGTCCGATACCAACTGTACTTTGTCCAGTTATCATAACTGAGTTTTCATCTAGGTTTGCACCTGCGGCTAAACCATTACTTTTCGGTACATGTGTATCTAAAGTGTAGTATCCATATTCGCCTCCGTCACGAATTTGTGGCGCATCGTTACCTGATAGGATAATATCAGTGTTTGTACCGTGTGTTTCTTTGTATACATATAATGTTTGGTTATCATCGATATCCCCTATGTATAGCGGTGAACGTTTAGCTCCGTCACCCGCAGATTCATCTACACGAACATCAAATGTTGTCCATAATCCTACTTTAGTATATGGGTTAGCGCTTGGGCTACTATACGCTATTGGTGATAGTAAACGTTGTCCTTGGAGTGTGATTGTGTCGTTATATTCACCAGCGTTTCCGCTATTTACTCCAAGACGTAATTCTCCGGCAGAACCACCACCACCGTTGTGCCCAGTCGCACTTTGGATGTGACGGTAGTAACCTACACCAGTAAGTACCTTACCTGTTTTAGGGTCTACTGATAAGTAGTACAGGAACATAAGTCTGCTGTTTCCTGGTAAGTCGTTTGGCCACTTACTTCCGCTAAATGGCATAGCGTGCATTGTTAATGATAGTGGATAAGTTTTTGGCTTACCATTCGCATCATATGTTACGTACGAATCTTTAAAGTCGAATGTTACATGGTCTTGATAAGACGCTACTAAGAACACATTCTCATTACCTACGTAGTCGATATGTTGGTTTTTGATGTCGGCAAATACCGCTTCTTTATAGATGTTATGACGTTGTGTACCAGAAACCCAAGCTTTTGAAGCGATGTGGTTTAAGATACCTTGTGCTCCACCTTTGAATTTTTGTGAGTTAGCAGCTTTTGTACCACGAACTGTCACAAAGTCATTAATGTTCTTACTTGGAACCATTACTGAACCAAACACACCATCAAGACCTTTTTTACTATCATCCATCCATTGCGCCGCCGCGATGTTGGCAATAGATTTACCTTCTTTAGCGTATTTAAGCGACATGTTTGGAGTTAACTCCTGTGTACCAGTGAATACCCCTTCAGTGCTCTCTGCTGTTTGTTTAAGCGCAGCTTCTACGTATTTTTTGTATTCACCTGAAGTGTCTCCGTTATAGATTGGTCGAGTGTTTAACCATTCTTGGTCAATTTGTGAACCACCTGAACCTTTACCGCTAAGCACACCGTCGATGAATGTTTTAATAGCCGATTTGTTTGAGTCGACTTCAGTTTTAATCTTAGTCATTACCCCAGTATTAGCACTCGCTAATTTATCAGTCGCGTCTTTAATTACATTGTCGATTTCTTTCGATTTTTGAGTCATTAAAGCTTCAACTTCTTTAGAGTTACGACCAATATTACCGAAATCTACTTCACCGATTGATTGTACAGTTGTTCCAGCAGTTTCTTTAGGTCTAACTGTAGACTCATTGATGTTCTTGATTGCTTCATCAATTTTCTCAATTAATTTAGCCTTCTCATCAGCAGTTCGAGTAGAGTCTGTTACAGCTTTCTTAGCTTTTTCTAACTCAGCAACTTGTGCTGTTTTATAGTCATTAAAGTCTTTGATTGCTGTAGAGTTTTTCTCAATTTCGCTCAGTACATTTTTTGCTTTATTTTGTTCTGATTTAATCCAGTTGCTGATTGATTCGATATTTTTGATACTATTGTCTTTATAAGTTTTCGCTCTCTCAATCTCTGTGGCATTTTCTGTTGCTACATTTTTGATTTTCGCTAAGATTTGGTCTCTTGTTTTTGAGATGTCTGTCTCGTTAACTTGTTTATTTTTGATAGTTTCTACTGTAGTTTCTATAACAGCGTTCGCTTTTTTAGTCTCAGTAGTGTCAACTGTTAGACCATTTTTCTTCGCATCTTCTGCTTTACGGTGAATATCGTCTAAGTTTCCGACAATACCGTCTTTAGCGTGTGTTACTAGAGCACGTTTAGCATTAGCTATTTGCGTATTAGCTTCTCGAACTAAGTCTTGTAATCTCGCTGTGTCTTCAGGAGATGCTACATTGTTAACTATCTCGTTAGCTTCCCTAACAACGGCTTGTAACTCATCTAGTGATGTCACAATTGTCTCACCTTTAATTTCTACACCTTTAGCTTGAGCGTTTTGTATTACCGCATTCATTTTGTTAAGTTGAGCTTGTACTTTCCTGAACTCAGCTTTCTTAGCTTCTACTTGCTCTTTTGTTAAGTTTCCAGTACCTTCAACTTTTACGAATGTGAATTCTCGTTGTAGGTTCTCGATAGCTTTATTCACTTCATCCACAGCTTTTTGTGCGGACTTATCACCCTTGATAAGTTCCCCGTCACCTTGACCTAGATGATTAGTTACTACCTCAGTATCTGCTTGTGCTGTTTGCGTTAATCCTGCGAGTCCTGCAATACCAGCTCCTGCTACTACTGTTCGTTTTAATATTCTCATTAAGTTCCATCCTTTCAAGTATTAATAGTGCCATGTAATTTGGCTATTCCTATCTGATTCTATTATATCACATTTCGAAATCAAATGCAAGAAAAAAAAGCTCGATTTCTCGAGCTTTCATACCTTATATACCTAGTAGGTCGAATATCCAGTCTTTAACTTGTGTTAAGTAGGCGATTGGTTTTTCTACCCCACCCATTAACATAGCACCTGCGATACCGATAATTAAACATGTAATCCAACCTGGCATTCTATTTTGTGGATTGAACTTGTGTACCACAAATGAGATTACCGCACAGACGATACCGATTACCGCGATTGCGATACCAATACCAGCAGCACCGTCTCCTCCTAATCCGTGTCTGAAGTATTCTTCAGCTTTGGCTCTGAATGCACTCCATCCAGCTCCGAATAGGAATTCTTGCGCTAACGCTGAACCCATGATTTTCACATTTAACATACCTAATAATGCTGTCATTTAATGTTTCCTTTCTTGTTGTGTTTTATACCTTGCATACATTATACCACATATATGTTCGGTTGTCTAATTATTTTGAACACCAACTGTTCATTTTTGTTTGTTGCAGTTCGTTTTCACGTTCGGGAATTCCCAGGCGACTACGGGCTACCTACACTCTTTACTTACGAGTTGTTCTAGTTGTACTACTAGCTCGTTCGCTATGTGTCTGAGTTGTTTTCGTTGTTGTTCGCGCCGATGGTTGCGGCGCGTTTGTTGCTGGTGTGAATCGTCTGTCGTTATTCGCCATCGCTTTATACGTTGAGCGAGAACCTTGTCTATCCAACCTAGCTTGGTGTTGAGCTGTGAATTGACCATTACTCTGAATGATTCCACGACTCTTAAGTTTAGCTTCAGCTCGTCTTTCACTTTGTTCACGGTTACCTGGACCCATGAAGTTTAGGTTATCCGATACTCTCATACCATTTGCCACCAACGCTTCATTACGTTGTTCCACAGCCGATTGAGCTTGGTGCTGAGTAAATCTACCCATACCAACACTTGACGCCGCTGCGTGTTTAAGTCCAGCCATTGCCTGCTTACCTGTTGTGTGTCCACCGTAGTTCATTAGACCCTTACCAACTGCCTGTCTGAATCTACCTGGAGCTTTACGTTCAGCCGGTGCTTTTGTAGCTTTCGCTGCTTGAGCCCCTTGGGCTTTTGCTTGACCAGTGTTTGTAGTGTTTGACTTCGTATTAGATTGGCTAGTCGCTACAGATTTATTTGACGCGCTCGTATTACCAGTGTTGAGTTGCGTACTCTCTTTGTTTCCACCACGTGAAATATTCGACACAGATTTCGCTTCGCTATTTTGTGTTTGTAGGTTCTTATTATCAATCTTCGCATTACCATCTTGGTGGTTACTTGTTTGAGAGCTATTACCTTCGGTAGTATGCGAATGAGATGCTTGTTGACTAATTGATTTCGAGTCATTAGTTTGACGATTATCATTCATCATTGTTGCACCCATAATACCAGCCCCAGCAATTGCTCCAGCTTCAGCCCCGCTAAGTTCGTGACTACCCGCACCATCTGGATTTAGTGATTCTACGTTTTGTGAGTTTTCTACCATATCATGTTGGTCGTTATTCATCACACTCTCCGTATTCTCTTGACTAAGTCCGTGCTCGTTGTTAGTCATGTTTTCTGTTGACTCAGCTTGGTTAACTTGTTTACTATCCCCAGTTTGACTGTTTTGAGTTCCACCCTCATTAACTTCGGTACTTTGGTCGATACTGTTCGGGTCTTGAGCCATAGATGTATCTGCAGGGTTGATACCCGCTATCTTAGACCCTATGGATGTTGCTGCTGCCGCAGCTGCCAATCCTAGACCGGCTTTAACTTGTTTACCACGCTCTTTTTGTTTCTCACGTTTATGTGATTGACGCTCACTACGTTCATGACGCATACGTTCACCGATTTTCGTGTTCTGTCCAATCTTAGACATATTAGTTCGCCCAGCTTGGTAATCTCCAGTCCAGTTATTTTCCCAAAGTTGCATTTTCTCACCAAGAGTATCTGGGATACCTTGAATCCATGCCCCGTAGCCTTGTACAGGAATCTTAAGCATTCGTGGTAATGCCATAGCCACCATAATCGTAACTATGAATGAAGCAAGTGACTTCATAAGTCCCGCTAGTATACCACCGATAAGCCAGATTTCCCGGACTTTATCCGTAATCGGCTTGAGGGCTTCTCCTACAATATCTAAATCGTCACTCCAGAATATACCAGCGAGTACATCCCACAAGATATCTATCATGACGAGTGTTAACTGTAAGATAAGTGATAGTCCGAATACACCGAGTGTAATCGCGATTACCCCTCCGATAAGCTCTCCGAATCCTCGTGAAGACCCCAGAGCCGTACCACCACCACCTTTGAACAATGCACCAAATCCAGTAGAAATGATGCCAACCATAACTTGTACAGCTGTAGTCATAACTGTGAATAAAGCGATTAATCTAATTAGTGTTGGTGCTTGAGTACTACCTTTTGCATCAACTACCTCGTCTGATAGTCCGATTGCAATAGAAGGGAAGTCGACTTGACCTACGTTCGTACGAACTTTAGCTCCGTTTTTCGTAAAGTCAGTTACCATGAAGTTATATGCCGCAAGAGTACTCATTCCGCCATTACCTGTACCTGTGAATTCTCGACCATTTGCCTGAACCCCTTGGGTTGTAATATATGGGCTTTGTTTGAGCTCCTCAATTGGTTTTTTATCCTCTTTCTTCTCTTCCTGAGGTTGCTCTTGTTTTTTCTCCTCTTTCTTATCGTCTCCCTCTTTCTTATCGCCGTCTTTTTTCTCCTCTTTCTTCTCTTCTTTCGGCTTCTCCTTCGCTGTAGACGTTAACGACTCAGCGAATTTGATAAATGGTGCTTTTGCTACCTTCTCATTATCCTTGAAGATTGAGTTGAATACGATGGTAGTTCTATTTCCATCTTTTTGAGCCATATCCACCATTCGGTTTGCGATTTCTTCGGTTGAACTTGAGTCATTACCGATTACTTTACGCGAGCTCTTATAGTTGATTGCACTAATTGCTTCGGGGCTCATTTTGAACTTACCGTTATCGTCTACTGATATAGTTGTACCTGCAGGTATTTCGAAGTTTGAGTTATACCAGTCAGCGAAATTTAAGTTTTGCGACAGTATTTTATTGTCAGCGTACTTTTGTTTATCATTCAGCACGTCGTTAAATGTCGCTAATCCTTCTGAGAGTAACATTGCTCCAAGTGGAATACCAATTGCCGCAACAACTATCTTCCATATTGACCATCTCATTACCATTCCTGGTGAGTTATGTCGCATATTTCCAAACAGTATGTATAAACACGAGTATGCTATACGAGCGATAATCAGTGTTGCTGTGATAAGCCACCCTAACGATATTCCAGCACCTGTTGGTGCACCGAAGAATGTCACCACCTCTTTAAGGTGTTGGTTTGAGTTAACAATCTGTACTAGCTTGTTGTTACCTCCACCGAATCTGGCGTCATTCAGGTATGAGTCGTTATAGAACGCAGCTACCACTGGTGCTGGGTTAAACTTTTGTAGAAACTTAAGACCTGCTGTTGAAAGTGCAGTCGCACCTTCTGTGGCTCCGTCAGATACAGCTCCAACACTCAGTTCACTTGTCGACCTATCCCACGATTGGCTTCGCAGGTTTGTTAGACCTTCACCAAACGCCTGGTAACTTGTCATATCTACGCCACGAGCTTTCCACGAGGCCTGCTCGTCGGTACTTAAGTTTACTGTCGAGTTAGTTGCCCCGAATGCGTCGAAGACCGACCCTGATATCTGACCAACAATTAATGTTGGTGCTGTCCAACCAGCAGCATCGAAGACCTCTTTCATCTTATCGTTGATGTTATCTTTCTTTTTCTGCGCTGTTTTTTGGGAATCACTCGCGTCCTCTTTTTTGAAAATATTTTTCGAGGCATCCGCACTCTCAGTCGCTTTTTTATAAGCATTCGGAATAATTTGCGGTACGTCTAGTGAGTCAAACTCGCCAGCTTGTGCCGTACCACCCAGCCCTGATAATCCTATCGTCAGAGCCGTAACTATTCCGAGTAATTTTTTCTTCAAGAAATCACCCCTCTATATTATGTTGTCAAGTTTAATGAAGTCAACACTCTGCCCTGACTTCACGAAGAACGATGATGGTTCTTGACTATATTTTTCACACCATTCGCCGTCCATGTCTAATTTATCATGTAGCACATCCGTCACATTATCGTACAAATCAACCATCGCAAAGTCTATTGGTCTATCTGTAATTTGAAGGATTGTATCCGCTTTATCCGCATTCGATTCTGTGAAGACAATATCCAAGTTACGTTGTGAAGCTCTTAGAATGTTTGTAATTGTCTTCGCAATTTGCGCCATCGAATCCATTCCGTGAATCATAATCACATCTCCGCTCGCTAACGCTGGTAAAATTACGTTTAGGTACGTAATCATCATAACGTTAAGTGCTGGGTTTGATAGGTCAGGTGACCCTGTACCCATACCTGTAAGGTCTATTACCCTGTAAGGTGTGTCCATCATTCTATCTATTACCTGGTCTGTTGTTTTCTTAAGCGCCGGAATAGTCGGTAAGATACGATTGTTTACTATCGTATTAAGTTGTGCGAGTGCTCGCGTATGGTTCTGGTTTCTGTTTGTAGTTTGAGCGTTAACAATGTAAGCCCCAAACATATCCAGTGTCGCATACTGGTCGTGAATACCAAACAGCTTGAGTGAGCCGATATTATCCTCAGCCCCGTACATCCAGTATTTCTTATTTACAAAGAAGTTCGTAAGTATCTCACGAGTCGCATTCGCAAAATCATCCGTGTTTGTCGAACCAGTTTGTGGCATAAATTGTGACAGTAACTGTATGATATTATCGATATGCATATCGAACCTAGAGATGATACGTTCCGGATATTGGTCTAAGTCTTTTGTCCTAATTGGCTCTAGAATATTGAGCTTACCTTGGGACGCATCGACGAACACCTTCTTATCATCAAATAGTGGCATATTCATTAAATGCTTCGCATTTTCTGCATGGTCAGCAACTATGTGCGTTACTGAGCGACCTTCTAATAGGTATGCTCTAGAAGCAACTTTTGCCAAGTAGATTTGAGAAGGCTCATCTATCCCGTCAGGGTTACCGATTGTAAACGTCTTGTTCACAGTATCGTTTCCGACAAACAGACTTCTCGAGTTCATGAACTTATACGCCGCGTGTGAGCTGATAAGTTTCCCTACAGAGTAACCTACTAATTCACTCCCAGGAGCTCTATCCCCCCCACTATCTACATATAGCGCTGAAATACCAGCATCATGACTTGTCATATCGTAATAAACTTCACGATTCCCCGCTTGTTTATTTGGCCCATACAGTAGGAACGGTCGCATCTGTTTGTTGATATCTATTTCGTATTCAAGACCCCGTGTCTCATCATTCGTTTTGATGTAATCCTGAATTGCCTGAACAGCTTCTTCTAGGATTTGGTCGTTAGGTGCTGTGATTATTGCTTCAGCTCCGAATGATACTACGCAATCCCCACGAGCTATAGCTAGCGCTAGTCGCTTATCATGGTCTAACGCTGCACCTGTATCTTCTTGGTCTTCTGCATTATCTTTGGTGAATATCACCGCACCTTTTCCTCGACGCTTAATCTCCTTTTTCATCGCCTCATTATCTTTCTTCTCAAAAGTTCTAACAAATGTCACCGATACTGACGGAGGTAAAATGTCAAGTTGGTTTATGTTCCATAAAATTAGTGACCAAACTTCTGACATCTCGTTGGTCTGTCTAATCTTAAGGATTAGTTTCATTATCGTCGACACATACGCTGGTTTATCTAGTACTTCGTACTGATTCCCTTCCACTTGTCTCATCGGATAAATTTCCGTAAGTGCTGGTTTTGTCGTCGATAAGAAGTTATGTCCGCGCGTAACTTTCAGGTCTACTAACTTATCTTGTCGATTGGTTGGCACACGTAGCCTTGTTAGTTTCGGCGCTTTCTTCTGTTTACCCTTCTTCGCTTTCGTTTTCTTAGCTTTTGCTTTAGGAACTCGCGATTTAGGTGGTCGTTTTTTCTTCACTTTCGCCATCTGAACTCCTTTCTATAGCCTTATTATAACACAAAACGTCTACAGATGCAAACGAATTAAAAAAAAAAGAAAACCAAACTGGTTTTCTTTCCCGACTTGTGCCTAGCCTATTCCGAAAGGAGATGCCATCAGACATATTAGGTTACCCCTAATACCTTCATTGTACCATATAGGCTAGTCTTAGTCAATTATTTTATTTCTTAAAGTCAAATCCAAAGTCCGACATACCGGCTTTCGATAAATGACCCTTTAGGTTGTTAATCAGGTTGTTAACTTGCTCTTGAATAGCATAGTATCCAGCTTGATATTGGTCAGCGTCATTAGCTACCACTTCGTACTCATTAGCTAACTCTTCATACGCCGTGTCTAATTCGTTGTATCTCGCTTCAAATTCTTCAGCTTGGCGTTCAAGTTGCTCAACACGAGCTTTTAGGTCTTCGTTCTCCTGAGCTAGTCTGTCGCGCTCTTGTTCAGCACGTACTTGATTTTCTCTATCGACAGCGTGTGATTTTGTTATTTCCGCTAACGATTCTTCCATTTGGTCCATAATAAGTCCAAATCCGTTAACTTTTCCAGTCACCTCTTCAGAAAGTGTCGCTTCTTCTTGTAATTGAGCGTTATCAGACTTAAGTTGCGATACCTCACGCTCTGTATCTTCTAACTTACCTTCTACATCTTCATACATTGTGATTGTATTAAGCAGGTCTGCTGCGTAAACACTGATTACTTGGTTACTTTCTTCTGCGTTAACTACATTTTCTATTTTTGCTTTCTTTGCTTCTTTAAGCGTATATTCTTCTAATTCTACGTAATCACCCTTAGTTACTTGATTGAATTTGACTCCAATCTCCATTAAATTAGGGATTAACTCTTTTGGTTTTGCCATGTCTAGATGTGTCTCCTCTCTTTCTACATTCCCGCTACAATAGCGTCTCGGTCTAGGTTAAGCGTGTCGATTAAGTTTCCATTATCTAAATCGTGCAAGAAGTTTTCCCACACAGCTTGCAATGCTTTTTGTGTCTCGTCTTCTTTAACTTTTATCGTTGGTTCCTTATCGTCACCTAAGTCGATTTGAATTTCTTCGTCTTCAGGTTTCACCTCAACAGGTTCGTCCACCTTGATTTCGATAGGTTCTTCAACCTTGATTTCGACAGGTTCTTCTACTTTCACCTCTAAAGGTTCGTCAACCTTGATTTCGATAGGCTCTTCAACTTTCACCTCAACAGGTTCTTCTACCTTAATCTCTTCTCTAATAGGTTCTTCAAATGTCACACGACCGATACCTTCGATATGTTCTACAATAGCACTTGTGTTTTCAACCACTTCTCGTAGTCGCACGACTTTATCTCTGAGTTTAATATTCTTAATTCTAACTTCTTGCTCAGGGTTTAGAACACTTATCGTGTCAGTGATTAATCCTTCAACTAACGCTTCTGGTGATTTACCATGTACTAGTCCAATCACTTCAACTACGTCGTCGTTAATTTCCCCGCGAACGTGTAGACCGTCTTCTTTTGGTGTGATTGCTACACCAACATTTTCGCTTAAGTAGGCTTTGTAGTCTTCAACTAATAGTTTTGCATCTTCATCCGAATATTCGTTCATCAGTCTCTCAAATGACTTCTCCACCACATGTTTTGGAATTGAGTCTTTATCCATGTACGTAAGCAGTTCGCCATTTTCTTGAAGTCTATTCGAAACCGCATATGTTATTAAATCCATTCTCTTACCATGCAATTTTCGCAAATTGCGTTCCTTTCTCGATATTCACTTTACTTATATTACTATTTTACCACATCACGCGTCAATTGTAAAGTCTTCTACGTTAATTTTGTAAGAAAAATAGACTTGGACTATGCCAAGTCTATCTTCTCTACGGTTTAACATTTACCATTTCACCAAATTCAGTCGGATTATACTCTTTGTTAAGTATTCTACTCATCGCGTAGAGTTCCTTATACTTAGTATGTCTATAGGCGTTAAGTCCGTTTAATTTGTTGATAATGTCAGATAATTCCGACATAACCGTTTGTATTTCAGTCGTAGCCATCTCTTGGTTACTCACCTTAGACGTTTGATTCTGATAATCTTCTTCAGTGAATTCCTTACCGTCAACCACAAGTGTTATCTTAGGTCGAGCTATAACTGGAACTTTCGCTTCAGGAGCACTCTTAACTATAGTTGTTAGTGAGTTGTCTTCAACATCTTTACGATACAATCCTTTTTCAACAAATTGTTTCACTTCGTCGTATGTTGGTTTCACTTTGATGTTACTCGCTTTGAGTCGCTCTTCGTTAATCTTGTACACATTAAGTGCCTTATCCAAGCTCTCTTTAGTTGTACTGATTTGCTTTGTATTCTCAGTTGTTCCAAACTTATCAGCAAGTATTGTCAGGTTGACGTTCCCACCTTTGTATAAGTCATTTGTCTCCTGATTGTCTGATAATACGATTTCGATTGGTTGCTTCATCATTGGAGTATCTTTAACGGCGATGTTAAGTCCGAAGATACCTGTTTTATCGTTCTGTTCAGAATTATCAACATATACTACTAGGATACGTGTGTTGATGTCAACTGGTACTATCGTATAGTTGTATTTAACTTTCTCAACGTCACTATTGTTTCTCCACGGAGTAAGTAATACATCATATCCGTCGGTCGTCGATGGTACACCTTTTTTAGTGTCCCCTGTAATCTTGAATGTCAAGATATGTTTCTTGTCATGTTGCGACGACGCTAGAGCTTGAATTGTAATGTCGTTTGATGTGTACACCTTATTCATTATACTAGCTATCTCACTGGCAGCGTTTCTCGCTTTCGTTTCGTTAATTAAGTTTATTGTCCTTGGAACAACACCTAACAGTATTGCGAGCGCTACGATTACCAACTTACCTATAAGTCGGTTCCTGTACTGAAACGGGGATATAAGGAAGTTCAATATCCCCCGCTCCTTTAGGTATTGTCTGAATTTCTTGTATGTGGCGAGTATTTTCTCGTCCCAAAACCTATCCCACGAAAACGGTTCTTTGACCTCGTATACAATAGATAGGTCTTTTTGTTCTTGTTTCTTGTTACGCTTCTTTTTCTCCGCCATATCTATCTACGTCGCCCTTTCTTCGTTTTCTTTGCTGGACGCTTCTTAGCCTTATTGCGTTCTGCTTTCTTGTCGCTTTCACGTTTTCGCATACGTCCATTTTCACTAGCTATCTTACTATGCTCACGCTTCTTACCTTTACCTTCGTAATCTTCTTGTGTAAGCATTGTACCGCCCTCAAACCCCATAGTTGCTAGGATTATATCGATAGGGTTTTGTGCCGGTCGCATAAGTCTCGCTGATTTCTCTAGTGCTGAGACAACACGGCGCACATTTTTAGGCTTCACTTTAATGATAGCGTATTGCTGTACACTTCGTGCAATTTCACTTGTTGCAGCTAAATGTAGTAGTGTTCGTCTATGGTTTGAAAGTGCCTTAAGGTCATCGTCACCTTCGCCAAATTCCATTTCTCTTGACTCAAGGTGCTTTTTAAGTTGAAGCATCCCTGTGTCAGAGTCTTCTTTCATGACAATTTGGAGCCCCTCCATACCTTCCATGTTGTTAAACATGATTTTCATTTTCTCCGCATGCTCAGCATATTCGTCCTCACTAGACCATCTGTTAAGCGTACTAGTCACGACGTACACAAGTGCATATTGTCCTGTAACAAGCCTTGATGCATATATTCCAAATTCCGGAAGATACTCTACTTCTCGAATACCGTGACCAATTGTATTGATGGTTGCAAATTCACTCACAACCATTTTCATTGGTTTTTTGAACACAACCCCGTAAGTATTACTAAACATTGACCGTCTCGTTGGGGTCTCACCGATTAGTATAGATGCGAGCACGTAATACCCAATCATCGCTAACCAATTCCATTTGAACAGAGGTGTAGACCACAGTATAATCCCGCTACCATACACTACAAACCCGACGGCTAGTTTTCTCCACGTTACTCCGAAAGCTGCAGTGGTATTACCGAGTCCCGATGGTTTTGTGATTTGCATATCGTACCCCCTTTATATTTTCTATATTTATAGATGTAGTCGCTCCCTTCGACTAATTCATCTCCTTCTTCTGGTGGGCCAGGCTTATAGAACAACCTTGTCGGATAGTTTTCATATACGCGATACGCCGTGAAGAAATGTTTCATTCCACCTTTTGCGAACCACTTACGTATATATACAGGTGGATTACCTGTAATTTCTGCTAGTTCCGACACGCTGTATAGCCGAGCCCCGCCTTGCGTATATATCTCTTTATTCGACACAAGCCGTTCTCCTTTCGTTGTGCACGCCCGCACGAGACGGGCGTATTGTCTATGCGCGTTTTTTGATTCCTAAGAATCCTAATAGACCTAGTAACATTCCTACTCCAGCGTAAGACCCTTCGTCTCCTGTATATGGAAGTTCTTTATTCACTTTCGTATTCGCTTGAATCACACCTGGTTTGTTAGTAACTCCCGAATAATCAACATTAGCACGCTTAGTTATTTCACCTTGTTTAGCATCTTTCGTCGCTCTGTCTAGTGTTTCTTTCACTTTTTTAGTTAAGTCACTTTGTTCAACGTCAGATTTAACTTCAACCTTAGGTTCTGGAGTGACTCCAACTTTAGGTTCACCCTTAACTTCTGGCTCTGGTTTCACCTCAGGCTCAGGTTTCACCTCAGGTTTATCTTCTACTACCGGTGCTGGTTTTACCTCATCTAATGTGCTAAGGTCGAATTCTGGAAGTGTCAGAATTGGTGCGCGACGTGTTGTAGCGTAATATGTAGCTTTCGCACGTGCCTCAATTTCGAGTTCGCGTAGTTCGTTGCGTACTTTAGACTCTTTAGCGTACATCGCATCTAATTCAGCTTGAGCTTTGGCAACATCCTCATTTAGCACAGCTAATTCCTTAACTAAGCGCTCACGTTCTTTACCAAGTGCTGAAGTGTCAGGTTTTCCGTACTTGAGCTTTTCAGTTTCATTGACTATCTGTCTGTTAACGTCTCTAAGTGTTGATTCAAGTAGTGTACTCTCTTTCTCTAACTTATCGATTGTCGCATTTTGCTCAAGTAAGTCTTCACTTAGTTTCTTATGCTTAGCTTTATATTTATCTAGTACTGCTTGTGCTTCGTTTAATTTTCTTTGTAACCCGTCGAATGCACCTTTGCTGCGTGCTGCATCTTCAAATTCTTTATTTGCTTGTTTAAGCGCATCTTGTGCTTTAACTAAGTCACGTTTCTTTTCCTCGAGCACCGTACGGTATCTGTCAGCGTTTGTTGTAAACGGTGTGTTAAGTTCTTTGTCTATTGCTGTTATTCTAGTCTTAGTCGCAGTAATCTGTCTTTTTGCCAAGTTAATTTCTGCGTTAATTTTTCGAAGTCCGGCTTCGTCCACAGATGACTGATTAATCTTGTCTGGTGTCATCGGTGTGATATTCTTACCAGACCCACTACCGAATAATGCTTCATATCTATCATAGTTTGCTACAGGTTTGTATCCAACATATCTCCACCCGTCATGCATGTATAGTTTGTTAACTGATACTACAGATAATCGCGCTGTCGCCGATTGTCGCTTCACATCTTCTGGTTTAATAAATGCAGACAACCCAACAGCTGTCACATCGGCATCTGACAGTAAGTGTCTCGCATGCTCATAGTGACCGTTTGAACGACCTTCTAAGTAGAATCGCTGTACACTTATGTATATTCGGTCATACAAGTCCTTCATTGTAGTACCAGTTTTACTAAGATTAGGTAAGAAGTCTAGTGACTCGAACCTATTATATACTGTTCCGTGGTCATATTTATCAATACCTATTTCATAGGCCGCCTTGTTGATTGCTCTGTGATAATGTTCATATTTGCTGAATTTATCAGCGTTAGTTTTCTCTACTATCTTATCTGCGAATTTTTGCACATTCAGGTTCACATGTTGCGGAGCTTTCCCAAATTGAGCGCGAACCTGGTTATTAATCATTGTGAAGTATTGTGAGAGTCTAAGTTTTTGGTCCTCAGTCAAGTGTTCAGGGTCAACTTTCTCTATACCATGTACATATTGCTGACCGTTCGCGTATTTTGGGTACCGAGCTCTAAGGTCTAGTGCTTTCTCCACATCAATTACTTTCTGTAAGTTTGCTTGTGAATTGTTCGCCAGATAGTTCTTCAGTGCTGATACAAATCTACTATCTAATTGTATTTTTGTTTCGACATATGGTTCTTTGAAGTAGTTGTTCGCTGTCACTTTTGCATTATCAGTGTACGCTTTCTCTGCCTTAGCCAAATCCCCTTGCAATTTTGTAAGCTTCGCTTCCTCGACGTTTTTCTCCTGTGTGAGTTTCACTACTTGTTCTTTATGTTCTTTTTCAGAACGCTCTGCTTGTGCTAAGTTGTCTGTGAGTCTATCCACTTCACTTCGTGCTTGCACTTCTTTGTTTGCTGACTTTTTCACCTTAATTTGTGCTTCCTGAAGTTTGACTTCACTTCCACGTTCCGCTTCTACTTTACGCCACGCGTCATCACGTTTTTTCACACTGTCATTTACCGCATTATTTGTTAACGATAGCTTGACCAATGTACTTTGTCTGTCTTCTTTTTCATTTCTTAGTAATGTTTCAGCTCGTTCGCGCTTAATTTCAGCTATCCCTTTTTGTTGCTTAAGTTCTTGTATCTTAGCTTCAGGAGGTAGCTTTCCTGTTACGTCTTTAATTTGACTATCCACCTTCGCTATTTGGGCACTCTTAGCGTTCGCTATAGTCTGCGCTTGTGTGTGTTTAATAGACGCTTGTCTTGTTTCGCTTTCTGCTTTTATGTATTCTTGTTTCTTTGCGTTTACCGCCTTGTCTGTAGCTGAGGTATCAACTTTCGAAACCAGTGGACCAAGTTTACCAGCATCAGTAGTATCGTTTACCGCTGTCGCGTGAGCCTCCCCACCAGATTGTGATACTGCTAGACCAACGATTGTTGCTCCCACAGCTGTTGCTATTTTGACATTCATATATTAATCCTTTCGTATTTACTATGCTTTAATTATAACACACGTGTAACAGATTTGCAAGCAAACGTCAAATTTTTTGTTCCACTATTGACTTTGACCGTGTATTGTGATATAGATATGTAACAGAAAGGACAGACCTATGACAATTTATATCACAACCCGCTTTAATGACCGTGGCGAAGCTCATATCGATGAGTCTCAGCTTGCGAACCTGCACTTCGACACTAATCTTGAGAAAATCAATGAACTGGTCACTAACACCATTTATCTCAAGTCCGAAGACAAAGAACTCACTCATGAACTAAAACAGCTCGCCAACACTCAATCTTAGCCAATTTGTATACACAAATTGGCTAAGATGGGGTAAACCCCACACCCCTATAATCTTTTGAATTAATCAGAAAGGATGATTGTATGAAATTTATCAAATATCCATCATTAACAAACCACTATGCTGTCCAAACGAAGAAATGTATTGACTTAAACAAAGAATATATCGCAACTGAGAAAATACACGGTTCGAACATATCTATAATAGTAGATAAAGAACGCAATATCGACGTGGCAAAACGCTCAGACTTCTTAACCGAGCAAGAAAGAACGGTCGCTCCTTGGAAAACATTAGCTGAATACGCTGAAACAAATCGTGAACTAATATACTCTTGGTTTGATAAAGTCTGTGACCACGCAAGTAAAGTGGCACCTGTAGAGCAAATCAGCTTCTATGGTGAATTATTCGGTGCAAGTACGGTAAAAGGTGCTGGTGATTACGATATTACACTGTTAGGTGAGCGTACTATCAGATTCTTCGATATACACGTGTTGTTTACAGACGATAGACGTTTGGTATTATCGCAAGAAAAAATCGCTAACATAGTAGGTGAAGACAAAACAGCACCAGTGTTGCGCGAAGGTATCTTACGCGACCTATTAATCTCAGCAACCGAACTTACTTCTAAATTCGGTAAGTGTATAGCTGAAGGTCAGGTGTATAAGCCGAAAGACGAATACATCTTGACACCAGACGCGTCTGGGCACATTAATTACCCAGTAGTTAAGCACAAATACGATGAGTGGTTAGAAAAACGTAATATTTCAGTGAAAAAAGACATGAAATACTCGGCAAATGAAATCAAATTAATTTCCGCAATCAAGTCACGAATCACTAAACAACGATTACTAAATATAATCAGTCACGGTGAAATCGAAGCGACTGAGAAAAATACAGGTAAATTTATTAAGACTATGCTTAACGACATCAAAGAAGAAATAATTCGTGAAGAAGATGATATCAAAATAGAAAGTGATAAACTCTTTGGTAAACACGGTGGCGAGGTAGCTAAATTGTATAGAGATTACCTTGTTGAGTTAGGTAGCAACTATTAATTTCCGGCAAGTGGAGTACTCCACTTGCCTTTTTCATGGGGTAAACCCCAAACCCCTATAATCTTTTGAATAAGACGAAAGGATGTGCATTCATGAAAATAGTAAATCTAGGTTCGACGTTAAGGATATTCCCAGATGAATTAAAAGTCGAAGACAAAATTCCAACAGGTACATACGACGTTGACTTCAACCCAATGAGTGGTTATAGTCTAACAAAACGTTCAGACTTTGAAACAACGGAGAAAGTATACGGCGAGCATAATATGTTAGCTGATAAAATGGTTAACAGATATGAACACTCAACTAAGAATTTCGGTGTAATCTTAGGTGGTAGAAAAGGTACAGGTAAATCATTAACGGCAAGATTGGTATCCGAAAAGTTACTCGCAAAAGATATACCCACTATCGTAGTCACTGAAAACACACCGGGATTAGCTAAATTCCTACAGACTATTGAGCAATCAGTTTTTATTTTTATCGACGAATTTGAGAAGATATTCCCGAACGGAGATAATGATACCGAAGATGCTCAGACACAATTCTTAAGTGTGTTAGACGGACTTGTAAGTAACAATCACTTCTATCTGATTACGATTAATGAGTATTCGAAACTCAATCAATACTTCCGTGGACGTACGGGAAGATTCTATTACGACATCACTTTTGACAGACTTGAATTTGCTGAAATTGATGAATATTTAGCTGATAATTTAGAGAACACTCCTGAGGCAGAACGCGTAAGACTAGCAAGACTTCTCGAACGTATTGATGTCAATTACGACCAACTAAGTGCTATAGCATGTGAAATAAACTATGGTGAAACAATTGAGAGTTGTCTGAAATATTTAAACCTAGGCTTACAGTCTTATGGTCGTCATCGTTACATGAAGATGGTATGTGAATTTTCGACAGGTGTTAAATTTGAAGATACTCAACTAATCGATATGTTATATCCAAAACTTAGCGCTAACATTGAAATTGACGAATACAATAAAGCTGGTGAACGCTGGTGCTACGACTATGATATTTCTATTGACACAAACGCATTCACGTTTAACGGTGAGCGTATTGACATAGATATAGACCAAATCAATGTGATAAATTCATACTCTGGTAACTATCCAGCGGAACATTATGGGCCATTCTCGGACTTGAAACGTATGTATTTGAAACCAGAAGTTGAGGCAATTAAAGAATTGAAATATTAACACGGGGCCTTCGGGCCCTTTCAAAGGAAAGGCGGGTTACTATGACAGTATATTTACTACACGAATTCCAGCGTATGGACGAACTCTTAACATATTACAATTTCGATAAACATATAGAAGACGATACTCCTGAAGGTTATTTCTTAGACCCCCGTGGGATTAAACTGACTATGAAATGGCGTGATAAAGTCTTCTACGCGAGGCTCTGCGACCCAGTTAACAACAAAATACTCTCAGATATCCGTGACGATAGTTTGTTTGGATTCGTAAGAAGAATAGAAAAAGCAATACTTAAGCGCGAGGACTATGACCCGCGTGTTGTAGCATAAGAAAGGTGGACAATATGTACAAAGTAAAACTAAAAACAGTAGATGGTCGTGAACGACTGTATCAAACAAAAGTGTTCAAAAAGCGTGGTTGTCAAATATCAGTTGACACCCTGTTCGAACGCCCATTCACGACAACAATCACAGTTGTCAAACCTCACGCGTCACTTTATGACAGCGAAGTGGACTACGCACTAGAATATAACAAAAATTGTCGATACATTTCGCGCACAACTGAAAACTTCGACACACTCTTCGACGCCAGAGCATTTATCGCTGACTATATAACAAAACTATAGTTACGATACACCCGGTGTCGTTGTCTTAGAAAGGTGGTAGATACTATGAACAACAAACAATTACAATTAGCATTAGAAATAGCAACATTAGCACACAAAAATGTGGAACGAAGAAACGGCGACCCGTATATCTTTCACGTGTTACGTGTCGCAAACAATACGAAATACATTACAACAAAACTGCAGAAGACTGTGGCACTCTTACATGACGTAATCGAGGATACACCATTTGATGCTGATTTCTTACGTGAGAAAGGTATTAGCCAAGAAGTGCTTAATGTCCTAGCATTATTAACACACAATCGTGAAGACAGTTACGATGAGTATATCAATAAAGTGTGTACGAACTTAGATGCGATGGTTGTAAAACTTTCGGATTTAACAGACAACTTAGACCAAGGTACACTCCCAGTAATCACAGAACGTGACCGTGAGCGTTTTATCGTCTATGAAAATGCACGTATTAAAATAATGTCAACTCTAGCAAGTGACCACCCAGAAGTCTTTAAATTATTCATGCAAAGGTAGGTAAAAATATGTCAATATTAAGAAAAGAAGAATTAACACAATTAGATAAATTAAACTTAGTTATCATCGAACAAATCCTTGAGGATTATGGTTTCGATGAATTGCACGAGAAAGATGAAGAATCTGGATATGTCAAAGTAGCATTCGATTCGGAGCGTGAATTAGCATGTCCATTTTGGATTAACGAAGACCGTGAATTTGTATTTGCGATGCGTGATGAACGTGAAAGCGAAATTATCGCAATAGTGCGTGAAACTGACATCCATGAGTTTAAGATGAAAGTTGTACAAATACTAAACGTTGTTAGCACAATGGACTTTGACACTAGACGCAAGGCTGAGAAAATCCAAGACGCACTTTACTGCTTAGCGACTATCACCAAAGTTGCGTTAATTGGTATCACAGCGTATAAAATAATCAAGAAATTACGCAAGTAACTTGACAAAAGTCGAAAAGTGTGGTAAGATATAATTAATATATTCAACATTCCCCATAGATTCCTCTATGGGGAACATTCCTTTTGTCTATTACGACACACCTGGACGAGTTGTCTATTAACTATCGAATCGATTTGGATTGTACAAAGATTAACTTTACGACACACCTGGACGAGTTGTCTAGAAACGGAGGTAAAAAATATGGAACTAACTGAAAATTTTAAGCGTAAGCTTGTAGAAAACAATGCTGAAGATGAATTTCGAACACTTATTGACAAATACGATATTCCATGTGATATGGTCTTCGACCACAATATTTGGTACAAAGTTGACGTTAAGAAAGAAGACACACTTTTAGTCAGCATGTCTCACTCGAAATTCTATTCATTTATGTATCGATTGGAATTGTTACTAACATTAATCGAAGACGATTTGGCGTAGCGACAATTTCCGTTTTTTTTGCGGATTTTTCTACTTATGCTATAATTATATTGACAATTAAGAAAGGAACTAAACTATGCAATTACCAGAGCAACCAAACATCCATTATGATTTTCGTAATCCAGAATCAGTCGCAAAAGCGATTAATCTCACAAAGTGCGACAATCCAGAGCAACTCATTAAAAACAAGGAAAATTTCGAATGGCTCCAAAGAGCTACAGCACACGGTTACCATTATAACCACGAATACCGAGGTGCACCTACACATTTTGCGTCGTATATCGACCAAGATTACAACACTCACGAGATTATCATTACTGATAACCCAACATTCGGAGCATCATACTTCGACTTTGTCACGGACGAATTTGGTCTACCAGCAGGTACTCGCTATGAGGAAATGTCAAATTTAGACAGACTATTAAGAAGCCTCGAATACAGAAACGAGCAAGACGTCTTATATGAACAACTCGCTAAAGAGTTACCGGACACATTCGAGCTAAAAGAAGTTGTAGACATTCGGAGCGAAAATCCAAGACAATTCGTGAGCACCTTCGCTCGTGACGGTATAATTTTCGATGTAAGAATGACACACCAATTCGGCATAGACAATCCATATTACGTGGGTAGTCTGTACGCTAAAGAGCCCGGTCGAAACGCTATCGAGGTTGATTTCCAAAAAGCTCCGTTCATGTTTCTAGCTGGTAACGTGCAGGATGCGGTGAACGATATAGTTCATAGTGACATACGGGATATTGAATCTCGTCTACATATCCGTAAAGGTTCTGGAGGAGCCCAATACACGAATCTAAATATCGGCTCAGCGTATTTGGGCGCTTTAATCCGCGAGCAACCAGATGGTTCGGTACGTCTTGATATGGACTTACGTAGCCCTACTTTCGACATGAACAAATTCGACTACGCCTCAGACCTTGACGCGAGGCTCATTAAGAATTATCACAGAATTCCGAAACACCGTTTACAATCAAATTCTGGGACAATAATTCCTGACTCATCTCGTGCTACCCCAATTAGTTATATAAATGTGGTTGGTCAGAATCGAAACTTCGACCGATTTGCTGAAAGTACCATCTACCTCCCGAAAGGTGCTCATATAACAAATGCGTATCGCACTCTTGAGCAGGTTCACCAAGCACTGCTAAATCCGCAATCTAGTATCGAACAAATTCCTGAGTCACTTCACGAATTCGTTGAAAACTCTCGCGACATATTAGCCGCACGCGATTTAGAACAAGGTATTAAACCTCTAGAGCGACATGCTCAACAATACTGGGAATTATAGTCCCCAGCCCATTTGTATACACAAATGGGCTTTTCATGGGGCAAGCCCCAAACCCCACTCATCTTTTGATAACAAATGTAGTGAGTTTAGAAGTGATTTACGGAGGTATTTATTATGACTTTAAGAGACAAAATGTTAGAAATCGGAGTAACACCAAAAGCAGCGAGTCGTCGCACAAACGCTATCGCCAAAGAACATAAAGTGGTTGCCAAAGCTGTATCGTGGGGAATTGATACATTCGGAGAATTCGCTCCAACTAAGATGAGTGATATTAGAAAAGCTGAAAATTCAGACATATTCAAAGCTATTGCGCGTGTTGCGTTTCAACGTGGATATAAACGAGTATAATTCGAGCCCTTCGGGGCTCTTTTTTTTACCGTTTTGTATACACAAAACGGTAATTATGGGGCCCGCCCCAAACCCCAATCTACTCTTGATATTCTCAAAGAAAGGAAACTTACTAAAATGGCAAATTTAAAACGCTATATTAATCCACCTTCAGAGCAAGAAAAAGCTCGCGGTCGAAAACAAACCCGTAATGGTATCTTCACAGGTATCGCAACACTATTTGCTTCGGGTGGTCTGTTCGCATTCTTAGATTACAAAGTAACTGATGGTGAATACACAGCTCAAATTAAGAGTGCAATTATGAGTCTCGTAGACGATATCAAATCACTTTGGCAATATATCTATAATATTGTATTTGATACGACAACACTCGCGATTGCCGGAATAATTGTTGCCCACGTGTTAGTCACTAAATACACACCGGCAAGCACAAACAAGTTACGTGAAGCAATGTATATGTGTTACTCAAGACATAGAGTCGGGTGGTATAACGAAATGGTCAAATCAATTGTCTGGTACGCAATCTATAGACTTATGACAATCATTGGTCTTGTACTATTTTACATATTCGTAATCTACGCAATGGAAGTAAACCCGGTCGTGTTTATGGTCATCTTCGGAGTATTCCTGTTGACAATCGGTATTGACGCGGTACTGTATGTCTACAGCTCAGCTCGATGTGAAGATGCATACGGGAAGTCAGAAATCCTTACAGAAGAAGACTGTCAACTTCGCGACGCTATTGTCAAACACATCGCTGATATGGAGGTTGTGTACGAAGACGTATCTGACGACAAACTAAAAGCTGACTGGGCTCGCATATTAGCCCCAACACTCTATAAACTAAATAAACCACGTTCTAGATGGATAGTGCAAAACGTGAATGAATTAGCCGAAATCGACTATGAATCACTTGCGTCATCAAAATCAAAAGCTAAGGGCCCAAGAACAGTTCTAGGTCACCTTATGCCTGATACAGATTCAGCAAGAACACCTGCAATGTATAAAGCACATCTAGAAAAAGACATCGAAATTATTCACCTACCTGATGGGGAAAATGGTGAAAAACGCGCGCGACTAAAACTAAAAGATAGACGTGTAAAACGCGAATTAACAACATTAGAGAAATAGCAAGGTGGCTTCGGCCACCTTTATTTATCTTTGGAGGTAAATCATGACTAAAATCAAACTAACAACCTACGTGAAAGACGTAGTTAAAGAGTATGGTATACCTGATACGCGTACACGTAATATACGTACTATGTTTGTAAAACAACTTCAGAAAGCAAACCTGTGGGACAATGCCGACCAAGCCAACGATATAACAAAGACTAAGATTTTTGACCCAAAAGATTTGGACACAATTAAACAACGACTTCATGATTATTTACAAGAGAACAACAAAGAATCCATTAATAAGACTAAGATTCGAAAAGAACAAATAGCTCAGAAAAAAGAAATTGAACGTTTACGAAAAAACATGGTTGAAGATGTAATGAGCTACCGAGACCGTATGCGTGAAGAGCGATGCAAGATTACGGATGAAATGAGACGGGATATAATGCTCGAAGCTTTATACAGCATGTTTTTTGAAGATGTCGACGTAGAACAATGGTATTCTGACAACGTCACTCTCGATAAATTCTACTGTTACAATTTGAGAGCTGATTATAAAGGTCAACCAAGACGAGACAAAAATCGACCAGAGCGCGCAGCATCAAAACGTCTTGAAAACCGCGCTCAAAGTTATTGTAAGAAAAAGGCAAATGCATGCGAAAATCAATAAAAAAATGAAAGAAACGAGGTAAAATTATGAAATCAATGAGCTTACATTTAGTATTATTTATAACAGGGGTAGTACTTGCGACTGACACCCTACTTGGTATCAAAACAGCAGGGAGCACGGGACTGGCAATAGGTCACGCTGAATGGGATTAGGTCTATTGGTGACAACTATTATATTTGGATATGTTCACGACAAGCAACATCCGTTATACGCAAACTCAACAAACGAAGACAAGAATTCATTACTATTCAAGTCGAATATCTATGATTTCTTATTCTTCTTCATTCTAAATATCGGAAATAAAATCGCATTAAACACTGATAGTACACTGAAAACTGTAGGGATAATCGCAGGGATGCTATTTGTTGTAATTCCGATTAAAATCGCAATTGAAAGAAACATCGAAAAACAACTTAAAGGTGAGACTGATGGAAATAATAAAACTGATAACAACACAGACACTAACTCTGATATTAGCATTTAGTCTAGTATTAGCTGGCATTATTTATTACGCGGGGTACAACACCGTACCCCTTTTCAAAATTCTAATGGAAATACTGTAGAAAGGTGGTAGCGAAATGAAATACGTCAAACTAACACACAGATTATTTGTACCGCTAGATACAATTGCTATCGAATTTGTCGATTACGATACAAATGACGAAATGTTCAACCAATGTGCAACCGTAATGTTAAACGAGAATGAACGCCGACACGAAGAACAAGTTGACAAAATCCACTCTAAACTAATAGCCATACAAGCCGAGTGTTGTCGCATACAGATAGAACGTGACGAGTTAGTGTGCAGAACACCTTTCTTCCTACGAATATGTTCAGAAGAATACAAAAATGCACTCAACAGGTTAAACGAACAGTTATCGGCTCAATGTCAAAAGCACGAAATGCAGTGTGAGGAACTGCACAAGATAGAAGATGACCTTGAAGCCAGAACCTACGAAGACTATTCTACACTTAAACGATTGCTGAAAGAAATGGGATATTCACTATCTAGTGCATCACAAAAAGGTGAATCAAGCATTACGGTTGAGGTCTGGCATAAACAATAAGGGACATCATATGTCCCTATCTTAATTTTAAAGTCGAAGGGGAAAAAGCAATGGATAAGGAAAAATTGAATCAAACCAAAGTTATTAAACCACCTACCAGAGAAGAAATAAAAGGTATTCTGCTATCACTCATAAAAGCGATTGGTAATTTCGCTGGCGTATTATTCGTTGGTGGTATATTTTACACAATCTACGATATATTTACGAATAATGGTGAGCGTACAGTCCGACCATTAGTTCATTATATCACTAATACAGTAATACCGTTCATCACTAACATTTCGAGCTACATTCCGTGGTTTTATATTAGACTAACGATAATTATCTGGATATTCCTAATTGTAGCAGAAATGGTAATAGGTCACCATTTAGATATAGAAACACCAGTCAGCAACTTAAGAAAAGCAGTCTACTCATATCACATGAGTACTAAACGACACAGAGAAGGTTACTTCGAAGACGTCGTAGCTTTCATTACACTTCGAGTATTAATCTTTGCGACCATAATAGGTCTTATGGTGTACTACACACCAACGGTGATTGGTGCTGTAATCTGGATTATTATCGTGTTTGTACCAGTTCTATATTTAGTACAAAAAGACGTTAGAAACTATTCAGCCAAGCTCAAAGTAGCACTTCCAGAAACTCTGGCTTACACACGTGAAGAGCTCAACATTCGTGAATTAATATTAGACAAATTAGATAAATACAAGGTGGTATGCGAAGGTTATTCTGAGCAAGCAGCCGACCGTGAGTATGAGCTATATGCTGCAGGTGCTGCTCATACACTATACTCAATAAACCATAGACCGTTCGAAGAATGGGCTCACTACGCAAAATACACCGTTGATGAATTATTAAACGTACGGGCAGAAAATCCAGGCCCTGAGTTAGATACATACCAAACATCTTATGGTTTGGATAATGTCCATAATCCATATAGTAGCACCTACGATTCATATTATCGTAAATGGACGTTTGAAGTTAATACAAAGCGCATCGCGCAAGAACGACAAAAGAAAACAAAATAAGCGAGGTAAAGTTAAATGAACACAATTAAAATTAAAGGTACTACTTACGGGGTGCAAATCCCTGTAAGCGAATATGACGGGGAACACCTATTGACAAATGGGCTCCCTAGTGTTATAGTAGAGGTAGACCTAGTAAGGGAACCTGAAAACAAATTCAACCCGAAAGCTATCCGTGTGGAATATGACGGTAGACGAATCGGTTATGTAGACGATGAAAAGGTTGATGAATTTGAGGGTGAATTCACTGCCAAAATGCGTGTAACCGACTATGAAAAAGTTGGCTACCGCATGAAATATGAACTATTTCACATGAGTGAACAAATATAGAAAGGTAGGATGAGACAATGTTATCAATAATAGATATCGACGGCATCTTGAATAGAACTCCAAAAATTGCGTTTAGCGCTGAGCTATACCCACTGGTAACATTCGAAGGCGATAGTAAACGTACATCGTTCGAGATTGTAAAAGTAGCATACGGAGCTCAAAAATACTTCAACCTAGACGTACCAGGTTTCGGTGAGTATAAATACATTCGTGTCACAATGCTTGTACGAAAATTCGAAGAAACAGGTAGCGCTAACGGAAATGTAACGTTATGTATTCAACATTTACAAGACAAGAAAGTGGTTCACGAACAAATCAAGGCTTTCGGAAATGTAAGCTTAGCATACAAGTTCCTAGTAGAACACTTAGTAGACCATGGTGACCCAGAATTTGTCGCTCGTCGTGTTGAATTGTAGGTGAAAAATATGAAGTACGTAAAATACATACTCGTCCTCGTTGCAGGTGTAGCTATCGGGCTATACTGCACAGGATGTGCAAAACAAAAATTAGAACATAGAGTTGGTCAGATACCAACAACTATAGAAAACAGATAGATTATCAACAATTAGGGATACTCGGTATCCCTAATTTCTCCGACTTTTGTACCTGACAAAAGTTCGCTAAACGCGGACAATTGTCAGGAACTATCTTCGGAACTACACTGAAAGGAAGATTAAAATGATTACAAACGGAAATGAATTATTCGAATACGCAGAGCGTAGATTACAAAGTATTGGTGATAGAGGCGACGCTGTCGCATGGCATCTAGGTGAGTACGATGGTGAAATACTTATCTACCTACTTGTTGGTAGTGATTTCACACTGTTCGGATTCCCTACAGGTGATTTCACTCCTCAAGATACTGACGAGTTGTCTGAATTTGACGAATTAATCACCTTAGCATCAAGTATTCCGACTATGGAATTTACAGGTCGCGCTAAAGTGGTACACACAGCACTTTGCGAGATGATTTGGAACGCGTGTGATATTGATACAGAATTAATCGCAATACGTGATGATTTGGACAGGGGGAATGGTTATGAAGCTTATTAAATTTGGAGTGGCTCTTTTAGCCATCACATCTATTTTAACAGGTTGTGCAAGTGACAGAGACAAAGTGCAGGGTACTGTGTCGGAATATGCGACTAAGCAAGAAGATATTGAAGGTACAGTAATCGCCAAACGTTCAACTGAAGACGTTAAGAAATCAGAAGACAAAAAGGCGGAAGACCAAAAGTCTGAAGAAAAGAAAGAGAATAAATAATCGGAACAATTCCGATTAGAAAGGAACAATATGAAAAACTCAATGAAAATTGCGAGTGCCCTTTTGGGTACCACTCTAGTACTAACTGGTTTTGGTAGCGGAATTGTAGACGCCAAAGGTTCATCTGGTGGCGGCGGTGGACGTGCATCATCGAGCTCATTTAGCTCAGGTGCTGGTCGTTCATCAAGCTCATCGTTTAGTAGCTCAAGCCGAGCATCTAGTTCATCAAGGTCTAGTTCATCAGGATATAGTTCGAGCCGTTCATCAAGTTCGAGTCGTTCTAGTTCAAGCTCCCCATCAAGTTCACGTAGCTCTAGTTACTCATCACCGAGTTCGAGCTCTAGTAGTTCAAGAAGCTATAGTAGCTCACGAAGCTCTAGTAGTACTCCATCAGTGAGTTCGTACGCAAACTCTAGCTCAAATAAATCAGGTGTTATGCGTCCAAAAAGTAACGCACAAGCATCTCGTGAGAGAGAAAGATTAAAAGACGTTGATACTAGTTATAGTAAGAATCGTAACAGCTTCGCTTCAAAAGACTATCGTGACACTTATCGTTCATACTTAAATGATAACTATCGTAACTCTGGATTCTTCTCAGACAACTCAGGTATGAATGGTATTTTCTGGGGTTACATTATAGGTGATATGATTGGAGATTCGTTCCGTTCAGCTCACTATAACGATAAGTTTAATCAACTTGACCAGAAACAAAAAGAATTATTCTACAACATTCGTGAAGGTAAAACTCCAATCTATATGATTGAGGTTAGAACAAAAGATGGTAGTACAAGACAAATTACCGTCACAAAAGAACAATATGATAGAATTCGCGAAGGTGACGAAATTCAAATTAAAGATGGAAAGCTCACACTCATTAGCGGTGAAGGTAAAAAGCTGGAGGACGCTAAAAAGGCTGAAGAAGCGAAGAAGTTAGAAGACGCTAAAAAGGTTGAAGAGGCTAAAAAGAATGAAAATAAATAGACTCAGACATCGTCTGAGTCTTTCGTCTTAATTAAATCACGAAACTGAACTTGTATATACAAGTTCCAAAACTAAATGAAAAGGAGAAATAACAATGATAGCGAAAAATGTATATCACCCAATCTGGGACAATTTATTATACTACGCACTAATTATCGGACTCATACTACTTGTTATCATGGTGACTCAAAGACCCGGCAAGATTAAGTTAGCAACAATAATCCTCCCACTTCTTGGACCAATGATTATGGGTCTGTTTTTGATGAGAATTACGTTTGGTAATATCCCTGTGGATGTCAATCTCCAAGAAATAGAGTCGCACATTGAGGTAAACGGTAACCGCGTGTCAATAAACAACTTGCCTGGTGGTTATTGGTATAATATAACCTCTGGCACGTTTAACTCAAAAGAAACCCAACACTTCGAATTCAAATATGACGCATTTTACGACCAAGGTATGCTGGTAACGAAAAATGGCGATACAATCGAATTGGACAAAGACGACATTAAATTAATACAAAAGAAAGCGGGTGAAAGTTAATGATAGAACAGATTCCATGGTTTTACTCATTTTCCGCAAATAATTGGTGGATACTTCTTATTGTAGTAATTCTATTAAAGATTATTGGAATAGTTATGGTCAGTATTGCTGATGAAGATAGCAGTCTCACCTATTTAGGTTTTGTTACACTATTGTACCTGATGTATATCATCACATTATTAATCACAATTGTAGTGTGTTTCACAGTTCTTTTTGGTTATAAGTCTGAAGGGAAAGTTGTAGGTATGAGAGACGTGCCAAATCTAACAGTCACTACAGAAAACAATATTGCGACTATCGAGTCACTACCGAAGAATTTCAGATATTCAGAAATAGATGGTCATCGATTAAAACCGAGTATAAACCAGAAATTCAAATATAAAGTAAACCAAGACTTCGGTACAGCCTATCTTGTCTCAGAAGATGGTGGTAAATTCAAACTATCTGATGAAGACAAAGAATACTTGAAAGAAAGAGGTGTGCGATAATGCTGACATTCACTTCAGACACTGAGTTAACAATCGTTGTGATTGCACTTATATTAATGGTGATTGGTATATTAACGCTAATATTTCTTCCTGAGTTTGCCGTACTTTGCATCCTAATATCAGGTTTGGGTACTGGTGGTTCTATTGTGTATCACAACCTAATTGACGACCATAGGTCACTACGAGAAGTTGATGGTTATATCACTGTTGATAAGTCGAAGGTAACCATTAATGAACTCCCATATAACTACTCCTATGAAACATTAGATAACGATAAGAAACTAAAAAGTAGTGAGAAACAAGTATTCCACTATGAAGAAAATCCAAATTTTGACGCGGCGTATTTAGTCACTGAAGACGGAAGTAGGTTTAAACTATCTGATGAAGACAAAGAATACCTAAAAGAAAGAGGTGTGAGCTAATGATATATGAACTTGAAAAATTAGAACTATTTGGAATTCGATGGTTGAATTATCATGTTGTATTTTGGATACTCACAATTACCTGCTTGTTGATTAGTTTCATTATCATCTGTTTTGATGCGCAAAAAGATAAAGACATCGAAAATGAGTTGAGTGATGTTGGCGCTGGGTTTCTGTCAGCATTCATAGTATTCGGATTCCTCACATTCCTCACATCAGGTGGTCTAGGAAAATACACTTCTCATACTGTATCATTATCAACTATCGGTGATAAAATCACTGTTCATGGTGAAAAGGTTGTAGTCGACAAGTTTGATAATCCATATGGGTACGAAAGTTTCACAGAAAGAAAGAATGAAAGCGACCCTAAAAGGGACACTGAGCAGATATTCAAATTTGAATATAACGAATTATACGAATCAGGTAAACTAATTACTGAAAAAGGTAGTTATTATGAGCTATCAAAAGAAGACGCTAGATACCTAAAAGAAAGAGGTGAGCACTAATGGTTATATACTTCGAACATCCACTCATAGTAGTATGTGTCGCAGTGGCATCTATCTCAACTCTCATTCTGATTATTGCATGCGCTAATGGATTTGCTGAAATAATGGCAAATCCGGGTGAAGAAACTGAAAGTTTAAAAATGTCAGGAAAAGTTGCAGGCTGGTGCCTGATGCTTATCATGATTGGTGCAGTCGCTATGTTAGCACTCAACTACAATCAAGACCGACCTCTGTCAAGTGTTGACTCTTACATCAGCATTGAAGGTTCGATGGTCACTATTGAGCCCCTCCCGAAACACCATTTGTATCACAAGTTTGACAACGACACTCATCCCAACGGTGAGAACAGACAAGTCTTTAAATTTGTCGAAAATCCAGAGTACAAGTCAGCGTACCTAGTCACAGAAGATGGTGGTAAGTTTAAACTGTCTGATGAGGATAAAGAATACTTGAAACAACGAATGGGCCAATAGCCTAAAACAATTAACCCGTAGATTAGGGATATCTAATATCCCTAATTCATCCAACTTTTGCACCCGACATTTGTACGCATAAAGCGTTCATTTGTTGGGAATTATTGTCGGAAAATCAATAGAAAGGGGTAGATTACATGCTCAAAAAGTCAACCAATAAAACATTAATACCACTTGTAGTATTTCTCGTAAGTTGTGCAATAATCGCAGCTTTGTCACGTTATCACGCTACACTAGGTGAGAACGTCTCATACATCCTTGGAGGTATATTCATCTTTGCAGGTTTAATCAGTCTCATGACATTCCTTGTTCTTGCTGACGGTGTCTGCGTTAACTTATCCGAAGTGGACACCTATATCGAAACTCAAGGTAGTAAAGTTATTATCAACCCATTACCAAAGGGATATTCGTTTGAACATGGCGTGTGTACACCAAGTCCTGATGCTCGTGCGCGTACCATATTAGTCTTTCGTTACGATTCAACATTTGAGAGAGGGTATTTATGCGACTACAAAGGGTTTTCATATAAGCTCGGTCAAGCTGACTTAGAATATATTCTAAAGAAAACAAGAATTGGTGACCACAATGGATAAGAGTTATATATTAGTAGAACGAACATACGAACCAACTACGCCATCAGTGCCGATTGCTATAATTGCTCTAATCTTGGGCGTTTTCGCTTTTGTAATTATGTATTATGGTGGTAAACGATTCAATAGTGAGGGTGCAGCCATTTTCGCACTACCGTTCCTGATACTTATGGCCGTTTTAATACGACCATGGTTTTGGTACATCATGGGTATCTCGCAAGGTGACGCAAAATTTGATGGGATACCTATAAGTCAAGTTCAACAGTACATTCATGTCGATAAGTCAAAAGTCGTTATTGACGAACTACCTAAAGATTATTTCTATGCCGACAAATTAAACCCGACATGGGACCCGAAACATATTGGTCGTAGGATTTTCGAATTCAAATATGATTCGCTATTTGAAAAAGGTGTGTTAGTAGATGAGGACGGTAACGAATTCAAACTAAATAACGACGATATTAAATTCCTACAAGAAAGGAGCACTCAGAATGGATAAAAATCAAATCCTATACGAAAAGGTTGTGGAAAGAAGCCACTATCCCATGTCTGGCAATATGATAAATGCACTTGTCATTTGTTTACTTATTATTGTGCTAGCTATCTTAGTGTGCATCCTAGCGAAATCTTCTGAACCTATAATTATAGCTATTGTACCAGGTATAATCATTATTGCAATCGTTGGTATATGGGGGTTTCTTAACGTACTCGCACTAACAAGTGGGATAACCGAATATAAAGAAGTTAATCTAAGCTCCGTACATGCCGATATAATCGTTGATGGTGATAAAGTAACTATAGACAATCTACCCGACAAGTACTATTATCAAGACAAAGTAAATGAAATGCATGAGACGGGTACTGAACCGACCCATATATCGCGCCGAGTCTTTAAGTATGATGGTTTTTACGACACGAAAAAACTAATCGATGAGAACGGAGTTGAATTCAAGCTTAATGACGCTGACAAACAATTCCTAAAAGAAAGAGGTGTGAAGTAATGGCAAATCACCTATTGATAGAATCAACGCGTGTACCGGTCGATAACTGGTTACAAATAGTACTATCAGTCGCTATAGTCATTGTGGGTCTGTTTCTCACATTTCTTGCCCTCGCAGCATATGGTGTTTGTGAGGCTGTGGTTATAGCGATAATCTCTGCAGCCTGCGTATATGGTTCCATTGTGAACCCACTCAGTCTACATGTAGAAAAATCAGTTCCGCTATCACGAATTTCAGACCAAGTGCATGTGACTGACTCGAAAGTAGTTATCGATAAACTTCCTGAGAATATCCGTTATGAACCAAAGCAATTCCAAGGTGTCAAGGAGCGTCAGATATTCGCGTTCTCTTATGATGAAACGTTTGAAGTAGGTAAGCTAACAAGTGCATCAGGCGAAACTTTCATATTACTTGATGAAGATACAAAATTCCTAAAAGAACGAGGTGCTAGGTAATGTTCGAATATAACAATAAAATCGCAGATATAGCGTGGGACATTACCTTTGTCTTAGCGATAATCGCCACTATAACACTCTGTATGAGCATATATACCGCACGTAAAGAACACCTCAAACGAGTCACAGCTATTAGTGATAATGTAATTCTCATATGTATGTTTACCGCTACGGTTCTAGTCAGTATTGCGACACTAAATCGAACCCCAATTGTCAACATAAATAGACTAGATTCACAAATCCATGTAGACGGTGCGAAGATTACCATAGACCCACTACCTGAAGGATATGAGTATAATTTCTTCAGCAAATTCTACACGCCAAGTGAAAAGAAGTCTAATATCTTCCGGTTTGAACAAGATGAGTTCTACGGAACAACACGCCTAATTGCGGAAAATGGTAGTGAATTCAAACTATCTGACGACGATACAAAATTCCTAAAAGAAAGAGGTGCCAAAAATGGATAATATCACAGTTGACCCAACATTTTACCTAACTAGGACGATTTGGGAGACACAACACACGGTCTTATTACCGGGTATTGTGGCCCTTGTACTATCGGTTGTTGTTTTGGGCTTACTTGTAAGTCTTCTATCAAAAGAATGGGGCCAGGCTGGCCTTTACCTGATAGCCTCGTTGGCTTTTGGCGGTCTATTATACGCATCTTTCGGGACGTACGAGACGTCAAAAACTGAGACAGTAGGCCTTGTCGCTGTTAAAGACCAAATTGAAGTTCAAGGTGACTTAGTCATAGTAAATGAGCTTCCTGAAGACGTACATTACTCAAACACGGACTCGACCGCGAAGAAATACCTAAGATTTGAAAGTAAGTCTGGTACTAGACGCTTATACGACGAAAGCGGAAACTATTACCCATTATCGGGTGACGATGTCAAGATACTTAAAGAGAGAGGTCTTATCGTCAAAGAATAGCTACGAGGTAACCCGTAGCTCATTTTATTAGAAAGGAAATAACCAATGATAATTAAAATGATTAATACGGAACCGTCAACTTCCGATACATGGTTCATCATACTCTTTGCATTCGTTACAATACTCGCAATAGTTATGGTTGCACTAGACAGTATACTACTGGCATTTGTTTGTCTCTGCATTATGGGATATTCCCTATGTCAGCTCCACTGGCCTATTGACGAGACGGTACATCTACAAGACGTCCCGATAGATATCGAAGTGCAAGGACAAAAGGTCGTTATACCAAACCTACCAGATAACTACAGGTATGACACTGCTTCAGGTCACTCTAGACCAGACAATAGTGAGCATATCTTCAAATTCGAATACGACGATATATTCGAGACAGGGACACTTACAGACCAAGATGGTCGACAATACAAACTTGATAAAGACGATACCAAATACTTGAAAGAGAGGGATGGAAAATAATGTTAAAAACAATTGACCACGAAGCTATAATGACATGGTCGTCTACGTTAGCGGTGCTCGCAATATGCGCTCTTGGTATGTTCGGACTCGTAGCTGGATGGTCGCTTACCAAATCAGACAGTATGGTGGGAAAAATATTTGGAGGTGCAATTACCACACTGAGTTTCTTTCCTCTCATACTTGGTTCTCTAGGCTTGTTCCTTCTCGCATTCCAACTGGTAGCTGCTGATGCTGGATGGATTAAGAAAGACACCAGTCTATCTCAAGTTGCTGAAGTTATTCACATCGATGGTGACAAAGTCACTATTGATAAATTACCGCAAGACATCGAGTACAAGTCGTACCGACTTAAAGGTGACACAAAGCAAATATTCAAGTTCGAGCGTGACGACTATTACGAACGCGGATATCTAATCGACCACGATGGTCACAAATATGAGTTAAACTCTGACGATACAAACTATCTCAAAGAAAGGAGTGGTAAGTAGATGATATACGAAAACTACAAGTATATATTCATGAACATAATGTGGATTGTTGTGGGACTATTCTTCATAGATATTGCCACCTCTACAAAGCTGACAAAATACAAGGAGTTTGGGCGAATGTGTTTAAACCTAACTATCCCAATAGGTCTTATCGCAATCTTCTTACCGGTAGCACTCCAAAAAGACGTTGGACTAAAGACTATTTCCAATCAAATCACTGTTTCAGGAACAAAAGTCTCAATCGACCCTCTTCCTGAAGATATCTCCTACAGTGGTCTAAAAGACGACTCAGGGTCGATTAAGTATATATCGAAACACGAACGTAATACGTTCCAATTCCAATACGACTCAAAATACGAAGTTGGAAGACTTGTGACTAAAGAAGGTTACCATCGCGACCTGAGTTATGAAGACTTGCAATACTTAATAGAAAGAGGTGCGAAAGTTGATAAGTAAAATACCACTATTCGTCCAGATAATGCTACTCGTCGTAATTCTTGCGGGATTAGTACTAACGGGCATGATAATAATTAACGAATATGTCGACAAAGAAAAGGCGAGCAAGAAAGCTAAAGATATGCTGATGTTGATATCTATTGTATCATTCCTTGCGTTATTCCTAAGCGGGCTATTGGCCCTAGTAGGCGCGGCGGCATTTGACAGTCGTATACCTCTTTCTGAATTATCAGACAAAATTCATGTCGAAGGTGAAAAAGTCATATTCGAACCTATTTCAAATGATACCTACCTCGGTGCCTCTTACGATGATTCTAATGTCAACCGAGAAAGTCAACCTAACGCGAAAGTTCGTAACGTATTCATTGCAGAATACGACGAGAAGTTCGACTCAATTACTCTTACAGCTCAAAATGGATACAAATACAAACTTAACTACGAAGACACTAAATTTTTATTAGAAAAAGGTGCTAGAAAATAGCACCTTTCATTAAAGAAAGGAATCATTATGCACGAATTTGGAATCAAGTTTATTCTTTGCGCTTTGCTCATGGTTATACTTGCTATTATCGGTATCGGTCGAAATATCAGACACATGAACTCATCAGAAAATCCATACCCAGGTGTCCGAACAACACCGTACCATTTCGCTACTTTAATATATAGCAGTACAATTATACTTGCAATATTCATAGGTCTACTTGGACTATGTTTATATTAGAAAGGTTGTGAACTATGATAATATACAACTTTAAACTCATTGGTGCGATAATCTTTGTCACACTTATATTGTTGATGTTCATCGCCCCGTTTGTGAAAGCTAAATGTCCGAATATCTCTGAGAAGGTATTCGCCTACCACAGAGTCGGTTCTATGGTAATCTTATTCGTTATAACACTTGCTCTCATATTCCTACCACCAAGAGTAGTTCCGCCTGAGAAAGTAGAGCCATATCTTGAGGTCCACGGAAACGAGGTTACCGTTAAAAACTTACCATATTACTACTCGTATCCTGACACCGACGATGTCTATATTCAAGGTGAGAGAACACTAATATACCGTAACGGTACACTCAGTGACGAGTTTAGCACATATAAACTAACTGACAAGGAAGACAAGTTCTATCGCCAACTCATTCAAGAATCAAATAATTAGGTGTCTAGACACCAGAAAGGACTCATATGTTAATCAACATACCCATCCAATTACCATTAGTGATGTTCGTTATTACAATACTTTTATTATTCGTCATTCGCTACGTGCTTAGTCGAATATCTTATTCACACAAATATTTCGAAATAATATGTGTAGCACTATTCACCCTACCATGTCTTTCGTTTATCGCTACAGTGCGCATATTCTTCAGCGGTATTCACGAAGTACCACTTAGCGAAGTGCCAAATTCAGTCACGGTGGAAGAAGATATCGTCACTATTCATGACTTACCATCAGGTTATACGTATAACCCTTTCGGTCTCAGTGGTGACGACCCAATCAAATTCAAATACAGCTACGACGAAGACTTTAAAACAGGGATTCTTGAGACTCAAGATGGTCGTCGTTACGAGCTTTCAGATGAAGACTCCGACTATATCAAATCTAGGCAGAAAGGAAGATAATAATGTTACTAAATTATACTCCCGTAATTGCTGGCCTACTACTCCTTGTAGGTATTGTTGGAGCCATTATTGGACTGTTATTTTTCGTAGTCTCTGACAAATATACACTACCAGCTGGCCCAATAACAACCATATGCATATCTATGTCGATAATGCTTATCGGAATATTCATCCAAGAATACAAATCACGTGATGCCAATTTCTCAGATATACCTAATTCCATTACCGTTTCTGGCAACATGGTTACTATCCACAATTTACCTGCGAACTACACTCTTGAACCTGAAGACGTTAAAGAACCGTGGCATAACGGTAGAGACAGCAACACATATAAATTCGAATACAATCAAGATTTTGGTCGATACACTCTAACCAATCTCGAAGGGCGCACGTTCGAACTTTCGGACGAAAATGCTAACTATATAAAATCAAGACAGAATTAGGGACACTAAGTATCCCTAATTCTTCCGACTCTTGCGCCTAACATTTGTGCGCGTTCTACGAACTTTGTTAGGTTTTGTTGTTGGAAACAAATCACATAAGAAAGTTCACTAGGTGAACTTCTAGAAAGGATAAATTATGGAAATTCAATTAAACTACAGCGGACCAATACAAGTCTTGGCATCATGTGTGATAATAGCTATTGCTGTTGGAATATTCATCTTTTGCATGAATATCCTCAGACACTTCCAAGAACGATTACCCAAAGTTATATTCCGAGTACTCGTAGGAATATGCATCCTAATCGCATTATCACCCTTAGTTGCCTTTGACAGATTTGTGTTGAACAACCAACCATTATCAAAACTAGATTCATCAATCAGTGTTAATAACAATATGGTAACTATTGAAAACGACAAATTCTATTATAGCCTAGGTATTAAGGCGCCCGAATTTGAAACTGCCAGCGAATTAGGTGACAAATTTATTGGTCGCTATGAATACGATTCGTCATACGATACTGGATATCTAATTGACAAATATGGTATTAAATACTCACTGTCTAGAGATGACAATGATTATATCAGTAAGAAAGTTAGAGGTGAAATGTAATGCATATCGCATTAACAGTGAACATTATAGGACCAATCAGTGCTGTATTCACATTACTAGCCGTCGGCTTCTCATTCCGCGCGCTTTGGGGAACGCTTGGTCGTTGGTGCCGCGTAATACCCGAGAGCACCTCATTTATAAAGCGACTCTGGCATGACCCATTCGTCTATATGTTAGTGTCAATGATGGGTGTAATACTATTCTTCGCCACCCCGCTAATTATCATTTCACACTCAATTCCTATGAAGAATTTTGACGAACACGTGACCGTACAAGGTCACAACGTCACTATAGAAAATCTACCTAAAACATATGCACTATATAATGAGTCAGGTGACTCTATCGGCCGAATCAGTGGTGAATATAGAGATGGTAAGCTCATCGTAGATGGTGCGGAGTATGAACTCTCGAAGTCTGATATCAAATATTTAGATAGAAAGGTAAACGATAATGAGCCTAATTAGAAAGAAAGTATATGTCACGCAAGAAATGCACGATAGCATGTCGGCGTCATTTAAAAGTGCATACATCGCAATTGGTGTTGTCGCAACGATTCTCGTGCTGCTAGCACTATACTACCATATTAGATATAAACGAGCTAGTAGTACAGAAGATATCAACAAATACAAAGAATTGAGGCTCAACTCAGCGCTATTTCTAATACCATGTGCTGTTGCGAGCTTCTTGAGCTTAGGCTTTTATCCAACACAAGTTGGTGGTGAAGAAGGTTACAAAGATGTGCAACTCACCGACCTTAAAGGTATCGCACACTTTGACGGGCAAACACTGAAAATAGACCCTCTACCAAGCGATTATTCTTATACGAACTATCGAATAGACCCAGCTTCACCTCAAGTATTCGAGGTGTATCTTGGTAAGAACGGTTCATCCAATGCGACAGTCATAGTACTTGGGGAAGAAACAAATGTACCGAACAATGACCTATTATATCTCAAAGATTAGGGATACTCAGTATCCCTATTCATCCGACTTTGTACCCGACTATTGTGCGCTCATGCGGACTAGAGTCGGGGACTTTTGTTGGAAGAAAGGAAAATATGAACCACTTAATAGAAAAACGTGAATTAATCACTAACGCTATGTCTGACGAAGTATCTCAAACAGTCCTTCGTGCCTGGTCACCGCTTTTATACACTTGTCTCGGTATTGCGCTCATCTGCGTACTTGTTTTCCTCATATCGCGAAGTTGGCAAAGCCGAGTGGAAGCGGATATCGCTAAACCAAACAGAGACGTCCTCTGGTCACGTCTTGAGACCGCACAGACTATATCGCTATATTTAGCTGTAGTACCATTTATCTCCGCTCTTATAGTTGGTCTAGGTATTGCTGTCAAACTAGCGTTTAATCGTCCAGGTGAGTCACTTATCTCAAAACCTGCTGAACTAACGGAAATCAGAGATTACGCGGAATACAAAGGTGACCAACTCATCATTCAACCACTTCCCAAAGGTTACAGCTACAGAGAAAAGTCATACGACGCTAATTCTACGCACCATTTCTTTGTGGTAGATAGATACGATGATTATTTCATCTACGGGTCGGTTTCGTACGGCCCTAGAGCGAGCTATGAGCCTCGAGTTGTGGGGCGTGTTCCTCGCGACCAGATGGAGAGTTTACGAACCACGTCTTAGCCAATTTGTATACACAAATTGGCTTTTTACGGGGTAAACCCCGTACCCCATAAATCTCATGAAATTGAATACGAAAGGTTGTGCCAAAATGAAAGAATATAAGATATTAATCGAGTACGGTGACTACAAAACTCTTTACGTTGGAACATTACACGAATTTTGTACTTATTATAATTGCGACGCTCTGACTATTGATGAGCTCCTACCTGTTATTAAGCGTGTAGACAACGCGGATAGTGTTACACAAGTTGAGTTAGATAAAGATGTTAAATATATCGCAGATTTATTAGGTTGCGAACGTGAATATGTGAAATTCAAAACAGAATTAGACAAAATGGTGAGAGAGATTGGAGGTGAATAACATGATAGCATTTTACGGTAAAAACTCCCCGTACTCTAATTTCCATTACGTAGAATTTGAATATAAGGGATACAAAGTAACAAGCTCAGAACAAGCGTTTATGCTGGAGAAAGCATTAATGTTTGATACGAGTATGGTTAAACCCATACTCGCAACAACTGACCCTAGAGCGATTAAACGACTTGGTCGCAAGGTGAGAAACTTCGATGAAAAGAAATGGAATAAGGTCAGATACGACATTATGGTCGATATACTGATTGCCAAGTTTAGTACCGAGCCCCTAAAGGCACAGCTCCTAAGCACAGGTGATGAACTTATGGTTGAGGCGTCTCCAAACGATAAAATTTGGGGTGCGGGTCTCGTTATAGGTGATGCGAGGTTAAATTACCCGAACTATTACCCTGGTCAGAACCTATTGGGCAAAGCCTTGATGGAAGCTCGTACATGGCTTAGAAATATGTAATCCTGCGTCAGCAGGTGGAAGGACTAGTATGGAGACAATAAACAAACTTAAGAAACTATACGTTAATACCAACTACACGCCAAATAGATGGGAAAACGACCTGGGTGTGACTTATGCGTTATTTAGTGAGCGTGACAACAATTCAATAAATATAGAGAATGAAGAAACCGTTGAAGCTATTGCGGAAAACTTCGATGAGTTCAATACTTTGCTAGAGGTATTACCGGAGACACCACATTTTGTGGTATACGATAACGCTTGGATTTTCAGGTCTCTGTCATGGTACAAATATGACACTGTCATTGTAATTGTGCCAACAGAATGTAAATATGAGCTAACAGTAAGTTGCGAACTTATGGTGCGTGACCATGAATCTTACAGTGTCACATATCGTGACGTTGAGCTAGAAGATTTAACACAGACGATAGTAAAACTTAGAGGGCAATCAATAAGGTTTGCCAAACAGAACAGTAAAGAATTCGAAGACATATTCGGAAAACCGGAGTCCGATTTTTAGAACTTGTATATACAAATTAGAAAGGTGGAATAACAATGGAAAATCATATACCTGGAACAATGATGTTACTAACGGTGAAAAACTCAGATGAGTTTCTTAACGAAGTCAGAAGTCTTGGCGGGTGTCGCCAAGCTATAGACGAATGGTTAAGTGAAATGAATAAGCAATTTGAACCTTACAATTTCAAGGTAAAATATCAACAATTCGCAGAAGATTTACACATATCGAGAATTGACTATGACAAGCACCCATCTGTCCACAATTGGGACACAAGAACGAGTCATCATATCATGTCAACACTACAAGACGTATATAAATTTAGAGAGTGTGTACCTGTATTACTTGATTTGCTACAACTTGTAAAAGACCATCCAGAAATGTTCAAACTTGTCAAAGTAGAGATACCTAATCGAAGTGTGTCACTTGAAAGATGTACAAGTATCGGTAAGGTGCAAACTAAACTAACTATTATGGCTAGTCTTGATACTATGCGAGACACAGAAGCTAAATTGACACTAACCGTTGATGAGCTTGATTATAGGAATGGTAATCATGAGTTCACAACAGAGTACCTAACACCTGTTGTTGAGACGTTTTTCGAAAACGTAGAAATCACAGACAATTTAGCTGAGTGTGTCGAGACTCTTGCTATTAAGTTGAACGAACAAGCTATGAGAGAATCACTTCTTCTGCTAATGTGTGAATAGAAAGGTGCGACAATGGACTTAAAAGAAATACTACAAAAAGAAAATGAATTAAAAGACGAATTAGCTAAGCTGCAAAAATTAAAATCTAAAGTCACAGACTCTAACATTGATTGGAATATGTTAAATGAAATTAACAAAAAACTTGACAAATACGGAGTTACACTAACTATTAATATCCGTGGGGAATTATATACTTTAACATTTGAGGCTCGCAAACATAGATTATACCACGACGCGTATGATGAGAAAAGTCTAAATGAAATACTGACTTACACTCACGAGAATATTGACACTCTTTGCACTATACTAGACTGTGTTAAAGACTACGCGCTAACTCGCTTATGGGTGTTTTGTGTAGGTGACATATATAAAATATTCGTAACAGCCGCTGATGATGACAGAATATTAGAAGCGACTATGGAAATCGCGTACTCTGAAGGTGAGTGCAACATTAAAATACAAGACCGACGTGATTTGGTTATTGTACCTCAAGGTCGTTACGTTCGTGATGTATATCACAGCATTTTAAGTGACGCGAGTCATACTATCTCAGAGTGCTTCACATATGACAAATCAGATGTTACTATCGATGAGTTACCCGAGGCGGTTGATATAGCACGTAAACACGTTAGCGACGTGGTCGCTGATAATGTAATCACGCACTCTAGTGCTAAATTAGAATTATTGGGGGAATTAGACTAGAGCCAGTCTCGGCTGGTTCTTTTTACCAATTTTAGTCAATTTGTATACACAAATTGACTCGATGGGGGGTAGACCCCCATACCCCTTAAATCTTTTGAAACTTAACAAGCGAGGTAAATAACATGAACAACTTAAAAACTAGAGAACAAGAATTAATCAAAGAATTATCCGACGTACAAAAACAAATTAGACTGGGAAAAGATGTGAAACAGAAAATCTATAGAATCGAAGACGTGTTCAGTAACAACGGTCTTCGCATTCGAATCGGTGAGAATGAAATCGAAATTCTAGCTGATGAATATCAAAACTACTATATGACTCATAGATGCTGTAAACTAAATAACATTATACAATTCATGGATAAATATCGTAATACTATTGATTGTGTGTTAGGTTATATGAAAGGTGACCTATTATACCCTGAAGGTTTTTATATTGATGAAGATGAATTTAGAATAAGTTGTATTATCGAACGCCGAGAATTTCGAGGCCAATACACAACTAAAGTGACGTCGACTGGTGAGGTTACTATTGCAGCATATTTAAAACGTAGCTTAGCAAAAGATACTCATAAAACACTGCCTAACGGTGTAGAATACCACCATCATATCGACACAGACGAATCTTTCGAAGAATATTCTTACGAAGTGGTAGTCGCCGAAGCAGGTGAAGGTGAGGATATGACATTGTACGACTATATAATAGCTCTTGATGAGGTGACAGACAAATTATATGTAACAGTTGACATAGGTGTAAAATGTTAAATATATTCAAGAAAAACGAAAAGTTAACCGAAGTACCACTAGACTTGAAAAGAGAAGAGCAAAGACTCTTGAAAGAGTTGGAAGAAGTGCGCGAGCGCATGAAGTTTGAGTCGGTTCAAAATAGAAATACCGACCATATCGAACAAGCATTTAAAGACGCTGGATATGAATTCAGTCTGAGTCCTCACCCAGCAATGTGGGATAAACTTTATATACTATCGATAACAAATATAGAAACAAAGCGAATAATCACAAGAACACCTTATAATGCGGATAACCTAGACGCAGCTCTAAACTACTTGGAACAAAACTTAGATGTTGTGATTCCACTATTCAAACCGAATGAGCGCTTTGAGCTAGACGGTATGTATCTAAACAGTAACCATATTACCGTAGTGCGTGAAATTGACTATAATTCACTAAGAAATTCGTGGTACGGTAAATGTAAAGTCACTATCGCCGATAATAAAGCTATGATTTCTATTGAACTCGAACATTATGTTCCAATGGAAGATGAGGTTAAATTTCCAAATGGTGTAGTACGTGGTATGTATACAGATGCCGGGCATACACCAATAGTTGTGTACAAAATTAAGCAAGATGGTGTAGAGACCGATAATATAAACGATATGTTGGGAGATATGTATCAAACTCTGTGTATGACAATTGAAGAAAACGAAGAGTAGTAGGAATTTCTTGCTACTCTTTTGGTTTTGTGTTATAATATGGTTAAAGGACGTGAAATAATGAAATATACAGATATACTAACAGCACTAAAAGAACAAGGTGCTCAACCACTCGACCCGTTCGATGGGTTCGCAAGATATGGTGGTAATGGATATGTCGCTATTCCAAACACCCTACCATTAGACTATCTAGACCCAATCTATAAGAAGATAGATACAAAACCTATCGGTGAACTCACTTTTGAAGGATACTCATGGCGTGATAAGAATGGTGAATACCATATCGCAAGTTTTGATGCGGCAATAGGTGCATTACCTGTAGATGAGCGTATGCGAGAACAAGCTGCGCTAGACGAAATAAAATCTAAGTATGTCACACCGACTCTAGGATTTGACAACGAGCATTGCGACCCAATTAACCTTCCCGGTGAAGATGGTGTTAAATACCTATCTGAACAACTACGGGACTTGTCTCTCGCTATGGCAATTAATGACGCGATAGGGAATTTCCTAGACGAAGACCTAATGAAATAGTCTTGACCAATTTGTGTCTACAAATTGGTTTTTTTCTATGGCGTTTAACCGTATAATCTTTGAATAAGAAAGGTGGAATACTATGAATAATCGACTTTATGAAACCAGAAAGTCAATACTAGAACAACTTATGAGTGACCCGAACACGCACCCTAGCTGTAAAATAATCATAGAAGAAGTGTATAAGCGCTACTTAAATAGTGAAAGTTTATGGGAATATTTCTATACGTTAGTCGAATTTGCAGAACTAAAAGTTGGTGATTATATACCAAAAAGTTACCGCGAGGCAGCATACCCAACAATTGATAGTTACTTGTTATACTTCTGTGTTCCTGAAATAAATGACGACGGGCACGATTGCAATTTAATGTTAGAAATAGTGTGTGATGAGCACTATAAAATTAGAGAAATATATTGTATTCATTAGGGTGGGTGATATGAATGAAAATTAAATGGATTGGAACACAAAAACTCAGCGAAGAGATAGCACCATTACTCACGCAGTATGAAACAGTCTTTATAGAGTGTGAATATTATAATGTACTAATACGAGCTATTCAAGCCCTAAATGACCTACATCCTGGTTATCAAACAGACTTGTTTTCGGTTGAGTGGAGTCATTGGAACTATAACGACCCAAACAATCTCACACTAATCAGACACGAAATGATGCGTAACCCGAACGAACGTGTTTATGTAGAAATACACCCGCTAGATAAGTGGTACACGATATGTAATTGTTGTAGTATGCATCGAAAATTTGACCAAGACAGTAGTCTCATCGTAACCACACTACCATACGCAAGAAAGGAATAATTATGCTAGACAAAAAGAAAATAAAAGAACTAGAACTAAAGTTAGACGCTATCCGCGAAGAAATGGAAGTACTAGAAGACTCTAAAATGGAAGCTGAAAAAGAACTAGACAGATTGAGTCGCGATACAAGTATAGAACTACCTGAGCACGGCACTATGTTTTATAGTGTTCTTGATAGTCGTGAAATCTTTGAATACGAGTATGAAAGAGAATATAGTGACTGCGCTTATCGTCTAGGTAGACTATTTGAAACTAAAGACGAAGCTCATCGCGAACTGAGAGTTCGACAATTCACATTCCAAATCAAGAAATGGGCGGAAGCTCATAACGACGGTTGGACTCCAAATTGGAGTGACGGTGCAGAATATAAATGGTATGTGGTGTATGACTCGACATATGAGAGTTTGAGACCACACTATACTGTCGATGAAATGCATAGTCCTGAGACAATATACTTTAAAGACGGTGGAATAGCACAAAAATGTATCGAATTGTTCGAAGATGAATGGCGCGAACTATTTAGTGCTCCAAAAGTATATAGGAAAAGGTAACGTTACCTATTTTCGTAAAATATTTGTATACAACAATTGTTGACAACAGATTAGGTTAGTCGACAATTGTTGTAAATTATTTATACATGAAAGGATACAACCAATGAACAAAGAAGAAATACAACGAAGATTGGATGAAATCGAAGTTGAAAAAGAAAAGCTCAACGAAGAACGTGCAGAGCTAAGACTGGAATTGTTAAGAAATGAACTACCTAGTGCAATTCTTGAGCGAGCGCATCACATCAACAATAAGATTAAACCATACACTATGGTTGTAAAGTCTTATGGTATCGATACCTACTGTGGAATCTACCTATACGCTCAAACTATAACTGAACTCACAATAGACGTGTGGACATTACAAGGTCTCCTTGAAACATTTGATACGAAGAAATTCTGGGAAATGGAGACAATTTACAATAACGTGATTAAGAACAAACGTACTCGGTTTGCCAATAGGCGCATACGCCCAGACTTTATCTGCCACCAGATTCATATCACTAGCGATATAGAATGCTGCATGAGCGGTATGGTTCATTGTAAGGTGGATAGTACAATAAACTACTGCGGTGAAGATATTAAAGCATTCTCAAAAGGTGAGTTTGTTGCTCGCAATTTTTCGAAGAAACTAAGCTCTAAACACAGTATTCACTTTATTGATAAGTCTGGTGAGAAGAAATTGACGGAAACTATATCAACATCTAGGGTCGTAGATAGACCAGAGAACATCAACAATTATTTAGCAGAGAATATAACAGAAATAGTGAGTCAGTCGAAACTCGCTAACTTATGTGAAAAAGAAAGGGATTAGCCGTGAATACATTTGAGTTTCAAACATTTGCTAATCTATTAGGTGAAAATATGAAAGAATTCCAAACACAAACAATGACCGACTTACTAAACGAACATCTCAGAAAAGCTGGTCTTGACTATAAATTTGAGTGTGTTGTAACAAGTACCGAAAGTGGTAGAGAGTGTACTCTGTGCCTTGTTGAAGACGTGGAGTATGTAAAACACGAAGTTATCGCCGAGTTCACTACAGAATATATCGACATAATAATCAATATGCTTTGGACAAATCTAAAACACATCGAGAAGTGGATTACCCTACTTAAAATACACGAACACTTCATGACAAGTGAGAAAGTATGTGTCATCGACCTTGGCAATATGACAATGCGATTTATACACAAAATATACAAAGGTGGTATCCATACTATCGTTCATAGTAACATTAGTTGTACTGAACAAAGTGTTGAGCTCTTTGTGGAACAAAGATATCCGTATGTGGATATTGAAGGCGGCTATAAGACAATTCACCCTAACGAGAAGTGTCGCAAAAGGGCTTTCTCAAGTGATTCTGCGGTTGTAACTGCAGATAACTACTGGACTGTGTACACTGTATTAAATCAAAGAATAATGAATGAATTGAAGTCATCAGACTTCTGGAAAAACTTCAAAGGTAACGACTAGTGACCAGAATTCAATTAGGGATATTCGATGTCCCTAATTTCTCCAACTATTGTACCTGACAATTGTCCGCATCCTGCGAACGTTTGTCAGGTCAATTTATTGGAAATAAAAGTTTCAGCCAATTTGTATACACAAATTGGCGTTTCATGGGGATAAACCCCACACCCCTATAATCTTTTGAATAAACTTGTGGAGGTACATTTATGACAGCAGTTTGGATTATGTTAATGTTTTTATTATTAATGGACGATTCGTTCTAGTCAATTTGTATACACAAATTGACCTTGCATGGGGTAAAACCCCAAGCCCCTATAATCTTTTGAAAGGAAGTGTACTTATGTATTTAACAACACCAAAGAATTATGCAATATTTATACTCGGCGCAGGCGGAACTGGTTCATGGTTATGTGCCTTTTTAGACAAAATGTCTCTAAACAATAATGTAATTGTTATGGACGGAGACATTGTAGAAAGTAAGAATGTCTTACGACAAAATTTCAAACGTTACGACGTAGATAAAAAGAAAGCTGAAGTTGTCGCTAACAGTAATATGATGAGTTACGTTCACGGATATATCACAGACACATCGATTTTTCATCAAATTATGTCAGAATTTCCTGAAGGTACAGTCCCTATGCTTATAGGGTGTTTAGATAACAATGCTAGTAGAAAAATCGCTCACGATTTCGTACAAGAAGTTCCTGATATTGTTTGGATTGATGGAGGTAACGCTGAAAGACACGGTCAAGCATATGTTTGTATCAAAGAAAACGGTGAGATAGTCGACGGTTATGAGTCACCAATCGATATAGAACCAGCCTTCCAGAATTACGAAGGTGATGAACGTCGTCCTGACCAAATTTCGTGTGCTGAACATTCTGAGTCAGCCCCGCAAAACGTTACCGCAAACGTAACATCAGCAAATGTAATATTTAATTTGATGGCTATATTCCTAAACGGCGGAGCTATAACAGCGAACAAATATATTTTCGACACACGTTCAGTGACTATGGCACCTGTTAGGTAACTTAGCCGGAAAGGTGGTAAATTATGATATATTTAGACAAAGACACACAAGAACGCACAATGCAACGTAAAAACCACCTAGAAGACCCCAACTACAAACGATGGTCAGATGTGGTTAGTAGTTGGACATATTACTACGACGCTTGTCGTGAAACAGATATGGTCGCTCAATATTTAGGTGGAAAAAAGTTTATGGATTTCGAAGCTATTGGTCAATTAATAGAAGAAAATATGCATAATCCAACTATCAATTGGAGCGGATTGTACTCATATCTTGACGAGAGAATCAAGACAACACCGACATCTACTGAAGAAATCATGCGTATCGAATGTCGCATGTTGAAAAAAGTACTTGAACCGTATCGAAGCCGATTCCAATCAACTTTCGTCGGATTCTAGAAAAGGGGAGATAATAATATGGGAATCGATAAAATAATCGAAGAGCGACACGCCACAAGACTTAAACATTTAGAAGACCCCAACTACCGAAAATGGTCAGACCTGATTGACACCAAGTCTTATAATTACGGCGCCCGTATGGATAGCAGTATGCTTGCTAGCTATTTAGCTAATGAGTTGATAAATGGTGTTGAAGTTGATGGTACAGACAAAAATGTTATTCGTCTGATTGAAGCCAACTTAAGCAATCCTGAAATCAATTGGAAAGGGATGTTCGCATATTTAGACGAAGAATTAGTTAACATTACTAGGTTAGATGTATCGTATATGGCAATGGAAGTGGAAACATTGGCATCCCTTCTAAACCCTTATAGGGATAAGGTGATTGTGGATACGACATTCATAGGTTATTAGAAGGGGTGAAAATATGCTTTTTGACGAACAAGACTTAAAAGACCGAGCCTTGAGACGAATCAAATATCTCGAAGACTCCAATTACAGACGTTGGTCAGATATAACACCACGACGAAATTTGGAGGAAGAATCGGACTATAGAGATAAGAAAGACTACTATATGCTTATGTATTATCTGGCAGGTGATTATACGAACAACCACGATATGGAGCAACTTATTCTTATGAATTTGGATAACCCAGAAATAAACTGGAAAGGTTTATACGATTATTTCGATGAACGATTACGCGAGGCTCCAAAGTGGTTACAACAAGGTGTCCAAGACTCACTCAAGGTTCTCGAACCATATCGCAGTGACGCATATCCAACACCAGCGTTTGTTGGATATTAATCCGACCAATTTGTATACACAAATTGGTCCCGCATGGGGATAACCCCAAACCCCAATCGTTTCTTGAATCATATTTGTTTAGAGATAGGAAGGTGATGGACTATGACGCATTTAGACAGAGAATTGGACTATGAAGAATTTGTCGACACCACGGGTGGTAATCTATGTGGTACAGATTTGGACTTGGAATATCGTGGATACCAACGAGATTGGTATCTTGAAGATGCAAACTACAGACAATTATCTGATGTAATCAAAAACGGGCAAGATTATAACAATAAAGTAGAACCATACGTAATAGCCTGTTATCTTGCTGGTCGTTTAAACGTAAGCTCTCGAAATTTAGGTGATATTATACAAGATAATTTAGCTAATCCCGACATTAATTGGAAAGGTATATTCAACTATATGGATAGACGCATCATTACTACACCAGAATGGTTGGAAGATGAGGTCGATGAGATAGCGAAGCACCTAAACCCATACAGGGAACAACTATATCCTAAAGCGACATTTGTCGGATTTTAGAAAGGTGGTGGACTATGAGTATTAAAAACGAAATTCTCGAACAAGGTCGGCAACGTGCAAAACACCTAGAAAACCCGAGCTATAGACGCCTCTCAGATGTATTCACCATGTCCAATGTGTACAATTCCGACTATGTTTCAAAAATGGATATAAATATGCTTGCATGCTATCTCGCGGGTTCGACATCCGCTCGCAAAGAAAATGTAACGAATCTTATCAGGGAAAATCTAACCAATCCAGAAATTAACTGGCGTGGATTATTCGCGTATTTGGATGAAAGGTATGAAAGTCAACGAAGAACAAAGTTTGATATACTTCAGAAAGAATTTGTCGACCTGCATATAGCGTTAAATTCCTATAGGGATATAGTTTGTCCAAAGACGACATTTGTTGGTTTTTAGAAAGGTGGTCGACTATGACTTTTGAAGAAGAAGCAAAAGAACGCGGTGTGCAGCGTATGAAACACCTTGAAGACCCTAATTATCGAGGCCTATCGGACGTATTTGGTATATCCAACGATATACAATCGAACTACATAGCGAGACTAGACAGTAATATGCTCGCGTGTTATCTGACATGTGATGTTAACGCGGAGACTTGCTATGTCAAGCACTATATCGAAGAGAACATCGATAATCCTGAAATTAATTGGCGAGGAATCTTTGCTTATTTAGATGAGAGAGAAGAATGTCAACAGAGAATACAATCAGATGTACTCAAGAGGGAATTCATTATCTTTTACAATGTGCTGAACCCTTACAGGGACAAAATAAATCCGAAATCAACATTTATAGGTTTTTAACAAAAACATCGTCTGAGAAGGTTTTCAGGACAGAAATTTCTGTAATAGGTTCGACTCCTATGCGATGAATTAGACCGCTACGTCTCTAAACTGGTAAAAATAAAATATTTTATAATACAAAAGAAAGGGTACAGAGACACTCTGTACAAGGTGCAAATACCATGGCATTTGAAAATATTACTAAAATCAACATTATCGGAACTCCAGAACTTCCAATCCCAGCGGGTATGACAGTTGAGACTGTTTTAACAGCGATGGGATACAAATTAGAAGACTACGAACAACGTGTTGAAGGGACTACTCTAGTATTATCAGCTACTGCTGGAACTAAAGGTATTTTAGAAGTGAGAGCTGTGAACGGTAAAGTTTTACCAAAAGGTGGAACAACATTCCCAACAGATAAAGACATTGAAATAATTTCACGATTATTCCCTGAAGATGATTTATTCACAACACTTGATTCACCATCTAAATTACAAGAATATTTAACAGCAATCGAAGAAAAAGCAGAGCAATTAATCTTAGAAGCTGTTGCGGCCAAAGAAGCTGAATCTCAAACAGATGCAGAAGCAAGCGTAGATGAATTAAAAGCTACTTTAGCGCGAGTTGAAGCTTACGCAACTAAAGTGGGTAACCCTATTCAACCAAACATTATCGCTCAAGTTGTTTCAGCTAATGAGAACTTAAGTAACTTACTAAAACTAGCAGAAGAATGTGAAGTACAAGCTACTATTAAAGAAAGAGAAGTATCTGAACGCGAGCGTATTTTAGAAGAAATTAGAAACCGCGAAGCTTAATTTGCAAAGCGACCTTCAGGTCGCTTTATAACTTCGGTGGTGGAACTGGCAGACACGCATGGCTTAGACCGTGTGCTCGAGTAGCGTCCAGGTTCAAATCCTGGTCGAAGTATTAAAGAAAGAAAATGGAGGAAACTATGGCAATCACAACTTACACAAAGAAATCCAATACAATTAAAATGGACAAAGAATTTGACTTTAGCTCATTTGTAGCTAAACCAAGAGTAATGGGGAGTACTCCAGAAATCTCTGAAACTAATACAATTAAAGACGAAGAGTTCAAGAAAGGTTTGCTGAAAACTATTATTCTAGCCGGAAACGGTGTATTCGAAGTTGTTGACTCAAAATACGGATTCTCAGTTAAAAACCAAGGTGGGGATTATCCTGGTTTAGGTGCCGCATACGATAGTCTATCGAACGGTTGTTTTGTGACGGAAAATCCGGCACCAAAATTACCACGTAAAGCAATCGAGACAGTTATCGAGTGGTATAAACGCATCACCCACAAAAATGGTGAAGAGGCTCAAGTAAACTTTTACTGGAACCAATACAAACAAGAAACAGTTAAAGATGACGATGGTAATGAGCAAGTAATTAAAGACATTCCTGGAGTTCATTACTGGACAGAAGACCTGTTCTCATACACACCACTTCAATACAATAGCGGAGCATTAACAGAAGTTGCTGACTCTGACGAATGGTATGATGTGTTCAATAGAAACTTCGGTATGTATGTTGAAACACACAGTCACAACTCTATGAACGCTTTTGCATCAGGTACTGATGAAGAGAACTCATCAAACGACGGATTCCAATTAGTATTTGGGTTATTAAATACGGATAAACCTGTAATGTACTCTTGGATGACAATGAATAGAGTAATGCGACTTGGTATGACTGAAGAAGAACTAGGGAAAATTATGGAAACTAACCCTAGTAGCACATACGATAACGCAAAAGAGCAGGTCATTTACGATGCAAGTGACTTAGATTTCGATGAAAGTCTATTTGACGAATGGGATAAACAAGTAATCAAAAGACCCATCAGTGTGTCTAAGTATATTCATGGTTCTGCTGCGACAGATTACACTGTTTATAGTTATGGTGGTCACAAAACTAACTACACGTACACACGAGGTACATACACACAATATTCACAACAAGAAGAAATAGACGCAGTAGAAGACTTATTTGACGCTACTCTTAGTGAGTCATTACTTCACCAAATCTTACTCAATAATAATCAACAAGTAAATTACACTAAAGTATCAGATATGTTACGTGCAGCATTTGTAGCTGGATATATGGCGAAAAAGTCAGGCCCATACTCAATAAGCTCATATACGTATCCGAAACTAGAAGTCGCAGTACAAAATGAAGCGTCAACTATTTTAGACCAATTTTACGAATTGGAAGAATAATTTAACATTAGAAGCGCCATCCAAGATTAGCTTGGATGGTCAGACTTCACTGTTAGAAAGGTGAGGAATTATTAATGCTAAACATAGGAACAAAAGTATTCATCAAGAATTTATACAAGGATGATAGGCCCGGAGTTCAACAAGGGCTTAGATTTATTGAGCGTGAATATGGCTATATTGTAGATTGTGCGGATAACGGTTATTATCTAGTTGCTCATGAAGATGACATGACTTATCACGAAGATATGGTTAAGGAACACGCTGTTTATATTCATGAAGATGAGCTGGTTAATATGGATACATATCGACCAAGGTTTAAAATTGGAGACAAGGTTAAAATATGCGAACCAACTGAACATGATAAAAAATATTATACTCCAGGCTGGATGTACGATATGAGAGCTCATATCGGGAAAGTTGTCACTATCGAATCACACAAAGGTCACCCAAATTGTTATAAAGTGAAAGAAAATACATGGGTTTGGGAAGACGTGAACCTAGAACCTCTATGTGAATTTATAGGTTATTAGAAAGAAGGTGTGATTATGTTAGAAGTAGGTACCGAAGTGTTTATCAAAAAGGTCTTCAAAGACGAAAATAGACCAACACGTCTGCCATCTGGTCGTGAAAAATTAACGTCATACAGTATATCATGCCGTAAAGCATTCATCACTGAACATATAGGTCAAGGTTATTATTCAGTTTCAAACGATAAGGATGGCTGGAATACGATAGGTGTCGTACATGAAGATGAGGTGGTTAATATGGATACATATAGACCAAAATTTAAAGTTGGAGATATGGTGCGTATTTGTGATATAAGTGATAGCGATAAGAAACGCTACATAGTTGGTTGGGTGGACGAAATGGATGCTTGTATCGGTCAAACAGCGCGTGTTGTTGAGACTTGTAACTACCCAGACACCTATCATCTAGAAGATGTTTGGTGGGATTGGCACGCCAGTAATTTGGAACCAGCGAGTGAGTTTGTAGGCTTTTAGAAAGAAGGTGGAGATATGCTGGAAATAGGTACGCATGTATACATAAAACAAACGGTAGGTTGCAGTCGCCCGCATTTTACAGGTCACGAAGAAGATTTAGTAGGATGTTACGGAACCGTTGTAGATGACCAACATTATAATTATTATACTGTAGAAGCTACAGATAAGGTTACAGGTGAGTCGTTATTAGGCTCTTTCCTTCGAAATGAACTTCACAACCTTGGACCTGACGAACCCTCATATCGTATTGGGGACATGGTACGCATCTGTGAGATGAACCAAGAAGATAAAGACCAATATCCCGTCGGTTGGAATCACCTTATGGATGAATACATTGGTCAAACATTAAGAGTTAAAGAACATTATAGAAACTTCGATTCATACAGATTAGAAGGTAATATTTGGATTTGGCACGCTAATAATTTGGTGCCCGAAACTGAATTTGTAGGTTATTAGAAATGAGGTAGGAATATGCTGAAATTAGGTACACATGTATTTATTAACTACGTATTGAACCGACACCGCCCAAGTCCTACAGGATATGAAAAGACTTCAGTGGGATGCTACGGTACAGTCAAATCGATAATTGATGACGAATATTATGAAGTAAGCATTATAAGTAACGTTACAGGTGAAACACTATCAGGTTGTATCCATAAGTGTGAACTTATCGACCTCGGACAGCATGGACCGACATATCGAGTTGGTGATATGGTGCGTATTTGCGATATGAGCGAAGAAGAAAAAGAACAATACCCATCTGGTTGGCGTTCTGAAATGAATAAACATATTGGTCAAACAGTACGCATTGAGGGACACTTGGGTCGGGACAATCGTTATAGGTTAGAAGGTAATGCTTGGACTTGGCATGCCAGTAATCTCAAACCTATTAGTGAATTTGTAGGTTACTAGAAAGAGGGGAGGTGTAATTGATGGAAATAGGAACAAAAGTGTTTGTAAATGAGTTACCGAAAAATAGCCATCCACATTCCACAGGCAGTGAACATGAACTGATAAATTGTTACGGTACAGTTACAGGTTATGTTGGTGACGATTATTATACAATAACGGCTGAGGATGATACGACCTCTGGTATTTTTCGTCGGTATAACCTTATCTATTTTGGTAGTAGCTGGCCATCGTACCGAGTTGGAGAGTTGGTACGTGTTTGTGACCTAAGCGAAGAAGAAAAAAGAAATTATCGAACTGGTTGGAACCGCCAGATGGAGAAATACATCGGTCAAACATTATGTGTTACCAACCATAGCGGGAGATATAACACGTACAGTTTAGAAGGTAATACTTGGATTTGGGACGCTAGCAACCTCAAACCAACCGCTGAATTTGTAGGTTTTTAAAATCTAACGGTCACGAGCGTACACTCGTGACCAACACGGGGTCAAACCCCGTACCCCAAATTACTTTTGTTAAAAGAAAGGAATTGAATGCTATGTTTACGAAATTAATTGCGGTAGTCGATGTGACAAAACCCATCGACATCGAACCAATTGAACCACCAAAGCCTATACTGCCAAAACGTGTCGCAGTAGAAAGTAGAGCACACAAAGAATGGGTAGAGAAAAAGAATGAATTCATCAACAGACACACGCAAGGGCGTGAACCTGAGGGTGATGTACTAAAAATAATGATAGCGAGTATCGGTGAAGAACCACCGTTTGAGTAGGGGGTAAAAGAATGAGTATATTTAATAACAACGTCAAAAGACTAAAAGAGACGTATAAACAAATTAACCGTAAAGTTGAAACTAATCATATCCCGCTAGCAGTTGGATTATACACACCAGTCATCACTACAGAAAAATATGACTATGTACAATTTTTCTACCACGGTGGTGGTATTTATACAGCGGTCACATATGTTATAGATGAGAAACAAAGTGATTTACGCGTTACAAACGGTCAACTAATCGAATTATTAACCGAACATATAAATCAGATTAACGGTAAGAAACCATTGAAATTAGGCACAAATCCATTTGATGGGTCAGTTGTCTGTACAAATTTACGAATTAAATCAATCGGAACGTTTGTTGTTAATGACGACACGAGTATTGCTAGTCAACTAATCGAAGGTGGTCAGAGAAGTATAATACACGATTCGAACTGGGTTCAACTTATTGACGCACGTCATTCAAATCAAATAGAAGAATTCGGTCAATGGTACTCTCCGACATCTCAATTTGTAGAAGTACACATACCGCCGAATGGTGATTTTGTCGCAACGCGTATAAACGCATACCGTAACGAATCAAACGGTCAGTTAAATCCTACACCAGAAGATATCGTACAGGCGATGATGAAGAAGAATTTACCAAATATACAACGACAATTATTTTACGAAGTTATTGTACCATGTCTTAATTAGAAAGGGGCACCTATGAGTGAAAAAGAATTATTATATCGATTAACACACACAGGCTTAGGTAGCCTGTTAGATGTTACTACATACGAACTAGTTTCACGTGTTAAACCAAGTATGGACATAAAGAAATTGCACCATAAATTAACAGCGTACTTAGTACATAAATCGAATATTTCAGAACTATTAAACATTACTATTGCGGGAGAATGTGAAGACATTACTGCACCGTCTCTTGTCAACGACTATGTAGCGCGTTACGAAAGCCAAACACTAACGAAGTCAATCATCAACGGTAAAGAAGTTTCACCTGATGGTTTAGGTCGATTCAACCAAACACTTATCATGGATGTCAACAAGTATCTAGAAGAAGAGTTGGATGCAATACTACCATCACTAGTTGAAAGTTATCCGTTAGTATTTATTGCTCATCTATTTAAACACCCGGTTAGTAAAAAGCAAGGTGTGAGAGAGGCTATTCATGATTACATGATGAAACACTATTTAGCACCACTAAAAGAAGCTATCCCGAATATTGAAGTGGAATACCAAGTGGGAGACACAGTAGTGTTCACAATCGACGTGAGTAAATTAAATCCTACCGAAAGAGCGTCGCTAGCAACGGGGGATTTTATCGCGTATAAAATTGAAACGAAAGGTGGAAAATAATGTTATCAGAACTAAAGAATTTTAAACCTGAAAGTGTCAAACACGCTATTACTCATAAAACAGAAACGAAGCGTGTTAGACAGTTAAAGAATGTATTTGAACAGAATTTAGTACTATTACCGATTGATGAAACTTCACCACTTTACAGTCCTGATGATTTTCCAGAACAATACGAACCTGTCATCGTTGATGGTGATGTGGTAACACATATTAAGCTCAAAAGTGGGGATTATGGGGACAGTACTTCAATTAACACCTATTTAAACGAATATTTACAAACAGGCGATGTGACTGAACGTGAACACACAGACAAATGTACACTACACCATTCACCTCTTCCAATATATCATTTTGGATACGCACAAGGTGAATATATGGCGTGTGTCAAATTAAAAGACGGGTGTAAAGCTCTAGTATCACGAGACGGATACGTAGATAAAGGTATCAAACTATAAAGAAGGAGGTATGTCGGGATGTTTTATACTAAACAAACTATTCATAACCCAGACTCACCACGAAATATGAATACTGAAAGCTGGTTAGCTGGTAAAAGTTTGCGTGTAGCACACCAGCATATAGAAGGTGTTGGTACATTCACAGATATAGATTTATCAAACATGGAAACAGAAATAGCGCACGGCTTTATTAAAGTAATATACAACACACGTGACAACATAGTTACTTTTACGTTTAAACATGAACCTGGAGTATATAAACAATACGGGTTTGAAAGCGGGTACATAGAAGTACCTCTACCTGAGCTATACATAACTGGTCGATTTGAAATTATTCGTAGAGACGGTAAATCACATGCTCATTTTGAAGACATTCAAGTGGGGTCACACCATATACAATTATTACCTCTAAGTAATCTTTATGAAAGTGGCCCTGAAAATTGGAACCGTATTGAACGTAGTAATGGTCGTAAAATCTGTTACCGCAGGGTTTGTGACGAAGGTGTCTTAGCAAACCTTGTCGGCGGGTGTGATACCGTTGTCGAAATCTTAAATAGATTATCTACACAATTCACAACGTACTTAATGACAGGTGGTAATACTGACTTATCACTAGGCTGTAGACTATATGAGGGCCAAATAACAGGTGAAAATATCGCGGATATTATCGCAGACGAATTTGGCTACGACACAAGGTCTAAACAATATAGAATGTACTGGTGCTTCCTAAATGCTGGTCTAAAACACTTTAGCCCTGAAGAAATCTATGACAAACTACAAGAGTGTAGATATATTAAAGACTGTCTGAACACATTAAATATCACATACGCAGATATTCAAGAAGTGTCAGAAGAAAATGATAAATCTACTCATCGAGTAGTGAACTATTAGGGATATTTATTATCCCTAATTCTAGGATAATTTGTATATACAAGTTGGAAAATACAGACAAACAGACGTCAGATGGAACAGGAGAAGTATAATATGACAAGTTACGATGAATTAATATCGACAGTGAATATCAAGGAAGTGGAAGACGTCTACTATGGAAACGAACACAGATTAGACCTAGAAAAAACATTAGAACTGATGAAAGAAACCTTAATCGAAGATTTTGATAGCAACATCGAGTTTTATGGTAAAGATTTCAAGGTGAGTATGTTTCAGTTAGATGAAGGCCCAGAGTTCGTCAGAATCTCATTAGTTCGACCAAATTCAAAAGAAACTCACAAACCATTCACAGTTGATGTATCTGAAAAGAGATATTCAAGCGAACATCAAAAGCAAATCCCATTTATGACTGAGCAGATGATTGAAGATGAGAGAGAATCGGTTAAAAGACAACAAGAATCAATAAGAAGACGTAAAGAAGAACAAAATCAAAAAGAAATAGACTATATCAACGAAAAAAAAGAGTATGCTGACGCGAGTGAGAAAATAACTGATGAAAACTTATTCACTATATTCGAAGGTGGTAGGTCTGGTCACAACGCGTACATTACAATACCTTATTATCCAGATAATTCAACAACATATAGGGTCACTGATGACGACTTCTTAACGCCGGATGTACGTAAAGTTATAGATTATGTTGGATACGCAGTTAAAGTAGATGGGGAATTCCGAGTTTTCGCCAAGAAATCACTGTACACATTTACTACAACAGACGAAACAGAAAATGAACGACAATATCGTGAAGTGATGAGTAAGTTAGAACATGACGGTAAAATAGTACCAATTCTGGGAATTGCTACCGAAACTGTTTCAGGATACCCGAAAGAGATTTTCGAAGACAATCTGGAAAGTATTAAGAACTATTTTGGACACCAACTATGTTTGGGTAACGTCTTCGAAGATGACGAGCCGTTGGTGCTGTAGTTTAAAAGTGTAGTATGAAATAATTCTACGTTTCTAGCCCATTTGCCTACGCAAATGGGCTTTTTATGGGGCGAGCCCCACACCCCTATAATCTTTTGATAGAATTCATGACGGAGGTACGATATGAAAGATTTAAGACAATTTGAAATCAAAGAAGAAAACAAGCTGGATGAACGCATTAAGGAATTAATGTTAGATAATCTATATTATATGTATAGTAAACCATTGTCGTATCGCGATATGTTAAATAATTGGCACTACAAAGGTTCTGACTACTATTATACATTATTTAGACAACAAAACAGTAATGGTTGTTACGTCGGTTTGGCGAAACACTCTGACAAACCACGACCATGTGGAAAATTCTCATATTCTATGCTTGCGATGATTAAGGTCTATGAAGAAGAAAATATCATCAGAATAATCGCAGGTGATTATGTGAACCGCTTAGACCGAGAAGAATACTACGAAATAGTAAGTGGGCTGCTAAATTATAGGTCTAACGGTCCAAGAAAATTCATTACGAAGTAAGAAAGGTGGATGAACTATGTGTGACATACAAAATTGGAACAGTTATATTAAAAGTGGTATTCGTTCAGCAAAAGGTTGCGATGATAACTACAAAATCGCATGTGTGGAAGGCGGTAAACTCGAATTACGCTCAGTAAACAACGGAGTCTTGGCCCAAAGTGATACGCTAAACCGAGCTCAAAGTGAGGATATACTAGATTATATATCAGATTACAGTAAAGCGAAATCGACAGGTGCGTTAATACTGTTATATGACCAATTATTACCGACGGGCGTTGGTAGCCTTACACTATTTGCTAAGGAATTACCGCGAATTAGTTATAGACAAGATATGTCGATTGATGGACATGACTATCTGGTACATTACTCTTATAAAGTCACAGTCAATTCAGGTCTTGCGGTAACAATCACCGCGTTCGATTTTCCTGTACCGTATTGTCGTGTAGATGATGAAATTGAGATTGAAGACCAATATAGTGGACTTTTAGCTCATAAAATGCTTACAGCAAAGTTGATTCACGAGGTACGCGAAATGCGTGAAGCTGAAACTGACAAATCAGAAGAGTTTAGTAAACTTTGTAGATACATAGATAAAAGTTTCCGTGGTCGTAATACTGAAGAAGTGTTTGAGAAGTTTGCTAGGTTTGTGAACTCAGACGAATGCTCAAAACGCTATACGATTGAGTCAGAAGGTAACTACATAACACTATATGATAATGACAAGCCGATACAAGCATTCTACAACCCGGATAAATACGAACTAATGAGAGAAATGTATGGGTATATTTGGAGTCGTCGCGACTTGTTACATATACACAGCCGACTTGACAGTGTACCTCATAAGCTTGAGTTAGATAAGAGTCTATTACGCTTTCGTGATGAAATCACTGTAGATAGTGAGACGAAGCAACTACTTGTAACAGCTACGTTCGACGATTGGGATAGGGATATTACAGTCACTATATCTGAACCAGATTTAACCGGGGTACAACTGCGCCATACTAATTTCAGATACAAAGAAGCGTCATGTGACTATGGTCGCCAACCAGACCGAGTTGTTGGTTTCGGATTAGCTATTGTTAACACAATTAGCAGTATAGGTGATGCAAATGGTGAAATTATAGATAAGCTTAAAGGTTTATATAGGGGATAGTGAATATCCCTAATCTCCTGACTATTGTGACTAACAAACGAACAAAACATAAGAATAGAAAGGTGGTAATTAGATGAATGAACAATTAATAAAACTGGCAGAAAAACTCAACAAGGGAGTAGATAACATACCGGCAATGTATGAATCACTACGTTCGCAGTATATTGTATATCACATCGCTGATGTGCTGAGTGGCTTCTTCGGTACGATTGCGGGTGTGGGTCTTGGCGTAGGTATTTTTATGATAATAATGGATAGGTATGGTGAGCTGATAGATGAGGATGACCTTCCATCTATACGTCGCATGAATAAAATACTACTTACGGTAGGTGCTATCGCATTGTTAATTACAATTGGTTGTAGGCTTGCTCTTTATATGTACGCTCCTGATATAGTAATGTTAGACGGTCTTAGAAAGTAGGTACAATATGGAAGAACAAATTACGAAATTATTAGAAAAACTAAATGGTCTTGTCGACGTTATCCCACAAGTATATGAAGTTGTAAGAAAACAATACGTAATTCATAACATATTACGTGAAATAATTGGCGCTCTCATGCTATGCACAATTTGTGTGGGTGGTGTGATTGTATTATATTGGATTCGTGAAGGGAATATGTCAAAACAATTGCGTAGAACACGTCTCGGAACAGTTGAACTTGAGACAATAGACGGTAAGGTTCATTACTATATAAATCATACTGTTGATGGCGAGCATTTTAAACTGTATGTAACTAAAGACGAGCAAGGTTTTCAGTTCTATACGCGTGATGAAGACGGTAGATTTATCGAATATGAAGATGAAGTTACACTAAGACTTGCGGGGTGCTTTATCGTATATGACAATGGCGTCCATCAAAGATTGACTGGGGATGAATTAATGTATCACGATGGATTAGCTTATATCTCTAACAATAAGATACATGCTAACTTTAAAGACGATTACGATGAGGCGAAAGATTATAATACGCAACAAACGCAATATAAGAAGGTTAGAAGAACATTAGTGATACTAACATGTGTGTTAATCATGCTTTGTGTTATAGGTATTGGCTTGTTTGTAGCTGATGCGTATTTAGCTCCCGATATAAACTTCCTTGAATATTTAGGTGGGATAGACAGATAGGTAACGTTACCTATTTTCGTAAAAATATAGTATACGACAATTGTTGACTACATGTCTGTGAGGTCGACAATTGTCGTAAAACGTTTATACTTAAAAAGACGAACAACATGTTCGTCTTCCTTTTTTGCGGATTTTTTACCTTTCTAAGTTATCTTCTTTCGCAAATGACCAATCGGGTTCTTGGTTAATATGCGTTCCCATATGTTCGAATTGTAGTTTATCGACTACATCCAATACTTCCTGTGTTCTCATATTGTGGAATTTAATCTCTTCGAATATTTCTGTTTCACCTTGGCTCCTAAAATTATAACCTACAGCCACTACACCATTCCAACCGTCTCGTGTTAGTTGTGCGTTAATCAGTATGTTATCTGTTTTGTCTTTGAACTTAGGTGCGAAAGTTACATTTCCTCGTCTGTCATATTCACATGCATATCTAAGGTTGATTGCACCGTCTATTGGTTTAAATCCGTCTTTACAACAAACATACGGTTCGATATGGTCTTCGGTAACACCCGTTGCTTCTAAGAATGCTTCCCCGAGGGTACGTCCAGTAAAATCGTCATAACCACCTTTATAATAGTGCGTCACAGTATACAAAGGATGTCCTTCTTCAGTATAACTATCTTCTTCTTGTGTTATGGTGTAATCTTCACGACCACGCCCAACCCGGTATTCACTACACATATAGTGGTCATTGCCATCATAAGATACTTCAGCAAAATTGGAAGCCGCGTCTACAACCACACTGTCCAGGTCTTTTCTTTCGATGTAGTCAATACTCTCATCGCGCAGATTGATTTGTGTAAATCCTTGCATCTCAGTCTCTTTAGGTGTGAGTTTATCCTTGGCACCATCTTGTTTCATTTTCTCAGTTTCATATACTGCAACATACACTTCCGCCATGGCGTCGATATTCCGTTTACCTTCACTAACTGTAGTTGTATATTCAGATACATCTAACCCGTAGAAATACGTTGTAATCTCCTTCTTTTTTGGCTCCCATTGGTACCCGTCAATCGTGTTCAGTATATCACGAGCATCCTCAGGATGAAGCTCTTCGATAAGATGATTCAGATAGATATTCTCATCGTCTAAGAAAAATGCAGTGTTATCATCATTTGTATAGACAATAAAGTCACCATCACCTGAATTAGTCTTTCCGACATAGGCTGTCGGACTGCTACCTCCGTCATTGACATATAAATCCTCTAAGCAAGCGTTATATTCTTCCCGACTATCTGCTATACCATAAGTAGCGGTATCAACACCTCGCAAATCTGTCATGTCCATATTTTCGATGTTAGTGTAGAAGTCACCTTCTTGCGCATACATTAGCCCATAATACCCTTCGTCTTTCTTCGTGACTTTATACACGTTATATGTACCAGGTGTGACCTTTGTTTCTTCACTTGAGCCGAATTCTCCGATTTGTGCGGATTCACTTAGCTGAATAGTTGCGACGTGTTCTTGTGTAAACTTTTCTTGTAGTGCCATATTCTCATCCTTTCTTATAGTTAATTTCATTATATCATATATTGCTTAAACAAACAATTATTTGCGTCTTAGCTATATTTATGGTACAATATAAGTAGCAAATGAGAGGAATAGGACTATGGAAGATAAAATTAAGTACTACTTAGACGAGACAGACCAGATTGAAGTCGATGGACATACACTATCTAGATTGTATCTCGCCGAATCAAATCCGCGTCTTGACAGCTCGTCACAATATGCTGTTTTTGGTGAAGATAACTCCGATAGAAAGATGGGTGGATATATCGAGAGTCTAGACCAGATAAGTGATAAATTTACCGCGTATGACGATGTGGCGTGGGTAGACGCATCATCACGAGTATATGGTGATTCGCATATTGGTGCGGGTACTACCATTAAGAACTCAACTGTAGCGGACTCAACCGTACAAAAAGGTTATCTCTGGTCAATCGTTCGTAACTCAACAGTAAGGAATTCCACAGTGTACAATGTATTTGACTCGGAGGTATCCGATTCATATTGCTCGAAATATGTCAAAGATTCAACTGTAGTGAATTCAAGAATAACTAGTCATGTGTTTGACTCCAACGTATCTAACTCGGTTGTGAAAGGTAACCCGTACTCACAGATACAAAATGCTCAATTGGATAATGTGCAACATAAAGGTAGTATTAGTGGTACGTTCTCTAACATTCGCCAAGGTGATATATCTACTCACCAACTCTGGTATAGGGATAAAGGTTACACGACTAGACCTGATATACTCAAAACAGTGACACTACTTGTTGGTCCAGATAATACAGCACTCACAAATAATGACCACTCGCATATTCGTTTGATTAACGATAAGGTATTTCAATTAGGAGATGTATCTAGTGACGAATTAATACAAGCGATGAGCGAGGTTGTGGATGGTAAGACTATAGGTACGCGCAAAACACTAGAAATTCTGGAAACAGTTGGTGAACAAGAAGTATTAAACGATGCTGATTTAGATTTCGGTGAGACTGAATTAGGTTGTTAGTAATGAAGATGGTAACTACAATTTGATGAAACAAACCAAATATAAGTAGAATGAAAGGAACAACGAAAATGAGAAAATATCAAGTTACTATGTACACTTTCACAGAAGGTGATAAATTATACTATCTTGACAAAGACGAGATTAAGTCAGTCACGCTCACAAAAGAACACCTACACAAATCTAACCCTAAAGAAATCATAGACGATTATGTTCTTAAACCAGATGAGAAGGTGGAACAAAAACGACATGGAAAACTGGCATTATGGAAAGCTTACACGAAAGACCTGGGACGACTCAAGAGTGATGCTGCTTATTACCACGAAGATTATGACTATATTAAAGTGAATTCACCATTCGCCGTTGATGAGAAATTATTAGAGAAAGAATTGGAGAAAAGAAACGTCAGAGCGAATAGTGCGGTTGATGGTCGTATTGCTGGTGAACCACAATCACTTGAAAAACTAGAAGAAGTTAAAGATGATATGGTTCTAACTGACTCCGACTTCGACCTAGACAACACGCTCGAACTATAGTCTTAGCCCCTTTGCATACGCAAAGGGGCATTTATGGGGCAAAGCCCCACACCCCTTATATCTTTTGATAAAAAATCGAAACAATCTAATGTCGATTCGACTGGGTGAGTAACCTTTTAGTGTGTCCTTACGGATAAACTACTGTGGCAATATTCTCGTGCTGAAGTGACATTATGGCTTGGCAAAGTTAAAGTGCCATGTCCATAAACAAGACCTGATGCGGTCGAAGCGAGATTAGATTGTTTTGGGCAATTTTGTGTACACAAAATCGCAATCGATGGGGCAAGCCCCACACCCCTTATATCTTTTGATAAAAATAAAGCGAGGTAGACTTATGGAGGAGAAGAAAATGAAAATTACAGTAAAACCAACTTACAAATACAAAATGGATAGTGAAGAATTACAAAATCACTTAAAGATGAAAAGAACAGGTGCAAGTCGCACTCAAAATGGGCGCGCTTATAATCGTAAAAAAAGTCAAAACAAGAAATGGGGGTATTAGTATGAAGTTAACTAAATTCGGAAAATGTACAAAAATCGGAGCACTAACTTTAGGCGCAGTAATGTTATTAGGTACTACAGGCGCATTAGAGCTAGGAGATATATCATTAACACAGGCGTTAGCTCAATACGCTGTAGGTGTGTTTAGTAGTTTATTAGGTTTATACGTAGTGAGTTTAGAGAAGTAATTTACGGAGGATTTATACTATGACTTTAAGAGAAAAAATGTTAGAAATCGGAGTAACACCAAAAGCAGCGAGTCGTCGCACAAATGCTATAGCTAAAGAACATAAAGTGGTTGCTAAAGCTGTTTCATGGGGAATTGATACATTTGGAGAATTTGCTCCAACTAAAATGAGTGATATCAGAAAAGCTGAAAACTCAGACATTTTCAAAGCGATTGCTCGTGTTGCGTTTCAACGCGGATATAAAAGAGTATAATACATAATAAGAGTCGCCTTTGACGAACAATGTTCGCCAAAGGCGACTTTGTGGTTTTATATTTAACGGAGGGGAAAACATGATAAATAGCATAACAAATAAACAAGAGACAACTATAACATTAGGAAGTAAGATTGCGATTGGCCAATTCGGACAGGTCAAAGAAACTGCAACTCCAGGTGAGTACAAGGTTATCAAACTTGCACACAACTGGGACGGTGAAAACTACGGTTTTGCGTACTTATTCGTACATGAGTCTGTAGAAGAAAAACCACAAGACGTTCTTAAGACAATTGATTTTGTCGATAAAGCGCAAGTCAATGATGGTTATGGTTTAATTAGTGTAACAGACGATTCTTTTGAAGCAATCGATAAAGCATGGTACACAGCAACTAATGAAAGTACGGGGTTTGTGACTAACGAAGAACGAGGTTTGTTATTTGACATCTACGCTAATGAAGACCGCACTGCGTTTCTTTTAGATGGTGATTCAATCTATCTTCATTTCTTACTATGGCCCAAATGGATGGAATTAGAAGACCAAGGGTCTATTGAGCGCATTTGGAGATGGGGTTATGATGATGATAGTCGTCTATTTGTGTCTTATTATGATGTGAAAGACGAATTCCAAATCGATGAAGTAACAGTATTGGCTAAACAACGTAAAATAGACGCTATCATAGCAAAAATGGTAGACGTTATGAACGCTTAACAAGATGGACATAAAACCAGTGTAATAGGGAAATGTTTCAGCCCATTTGTCTACGCAAATGGGCTTTTTTTCGGGGTAAACCCCAATTATCTTTTGAATAACGAAAGCGAGGTAGAAGGAAATGACCAGGGCGACGAATATTAAAGAGAGTATGAAGAAAATAGGTATTGGTTTAGGGTTAGTTACTATCACAGTAGTATTGACCACTTTAGCGATAGTAATATTTTCACATAGTGATACAAATCAAGTCGAGGCAAACGCAACTAAACACGCACGTGTAGTACTTAATGGTCAAGTTGTCAAAGAAGGTAAAGCAAAAGGTTATGACTACCACACAGGTATGAGCGGTCATACGATGACAGTTCAGTTTGAAGATGGAACAGAAGCGACGTCGAGTCCGAACAACATAGTAGTGTGGTCTGAATAAATGGAGGTAATGCAAATGATATATGGAGTTAGAGCTCACCGTGTAGGGTGTGCAGTAGAAGTGTTTACAGTAGAAAATGAAGTGGAAAATGTAATTGGTGTTTACAGAACACCGCGTGAGCAGGTCGATAAGGTAGTCAAATATTTTAATTATATACCGTCTGCTATACAAAGTATATTATTCGACCAGTACGGTATGGAATTTACTAATATACGGTATGAATATGAGTATGAAGATATGGACAACGAAGAACATCACCTTTATTTTATCTCGGAAAATATATTCGATGAAATGTCAACATTAAAATTCAAGTACTCGATAAAAATAGGTAAATATTCGTCATACGACGTACTCGATATAAGTTATGAGCGTGCCATTCACCATGAAATCAGAGAATGCGGTCGCGGTATAAAATATAGTACTAATTTCGACAGAAATACATGTGGTATTACAGAAAAATGGGAGTCACATATTCATTTAGGTGATACATCTGATAAAGAAATTCACTGGACTGATAAAATCAATCTGCGCGATTCAATTAATACTATTGTGTGGAAGTTAATTAACATTGACGATTATGAAGATTAGGGATAGTGAATATCCCTAATTGTAAAACAATTGTCCCGAACATAGGTTTGGGACAATAATTACTCAATTTACGGGAGGAAGTAATAAGAAATGGAAGAGCAATTAAAGATATTAATGGAGAAGTTACAATCGGGTATCGACAAAACACCTGAGCTGTATTACGGATTACGTAACGAATATTTTGTGAATGAACTGCTATCATATATACGTGATGTTGCGCTCGGTCTTGGTATTGTTGCGACAATTCTTGTTTTAGCATCATTGATATTAAACGCAAACGAGGGATATGACCCTAATAACTTAGCGTATAAACGTGACGTAGAATATATAAGAAATAAACGTAAGAAATTCATCATCTTTATAATATGTATGGTAGTAATAATAAGTATTTGTATCGTGCTACAATATGTGTTGGCACCTGATATCTTATTCTTAGACAAAGTAAGACGATAACAAGTTGAGGTGAGATAAATGGAAGAACAAATTGTAACGATATTAGAGAAGATAAACGGCTTTGTAGGTAAAGTACCAGGATTATATGTTGAAGTGCGCAATCAATTCTTGACATACGAATTCACTAACACGGTCAGTATGATACTCCAATGGTTGTTAGTGCTGTTAGTTATTGAGGCTATCGCACTAATGGTGTTAGGTGCTAATTGTGTCGGTGAGTTAAGTGAAATTGAATATAAGTTCGAAGAGGATATTGAAGAGTTTAAAGGTGGAAATGTTGGCGGTGTATTTGATGACGCAATAGCGAGAAAAACAAATGAATATCACATTAAACGAGAAACATCAGTCCACATGGTTAACAAAAAGAAATACAAAAAGTGGTTAACTATAGTTAAAGTAGCAATTATCCTAACAGTAATAATTAACTGTCTGGTAATATACGTCAGATATAAATACGCGTCAGATGTGACATTTATGATGGAATACGTACGTAATTATATTCCGAAACAATAATTAGGGATAGTGAATATCCCTAATTCCTCCGACTTTTGTACCCGACAATTGTACGCAGCATGCGGAACATGGTTGGGTGTAAAGTGTCGGAAACATAGGACTTGGGCACTTTGTATACACAAAGTGTATTTACGGGGTAAACCCCCATGCCCCTAATATCTTTTGATAAAATAAGCGAGGTAATGAATTATGAGAAAAGAAATGAAATTAAAAGACGTATTACCACTAACAGTAGGTCCAGTTGATGTTGTGACATCACGCGGGACGTACGAAATGGAGTATATTGCGGGAGAAGTATTTGGAGACACTACTGGATTCAAAGAAGCATTGTTGGATACAAAAGTGTTGAGTATAGAGCCTGGTATCATTCGTGTGACTCCAGTCGAACACGAGATGGTGAGCACTATGAAATTATCTGACATAGTTCATACATTGAAAGACGCTCTGTTTATCTATGAAGGTGACGTATATGCTCACGATATAGAAATTGCGGCTGAATACGCTTCTAAGCAAGATACCATAGATGAAATTTTAACGTATAGTACTGATTTAGAAAGTAAACGTGTATTACGAATTAGAACAATTGAAGTTTCTGGAAAGACAATGGTTGAGGTCTATTTGTTTTAACTTGTGCTATACGGAGCACAGAGGGGCTCGAGGCCTCTTTAAGTTATAGACGGACTATACGTCCGTTTCTTTTTTTTGCGGGTTTTTTCTATCACCTTCATATAAAACTTAACTCATTTGGTATACACCAAATGAGTTAGACATGGGCTTTGCCCACACCCATCACCCCTTTTGATTTTGTTCGCTTAAGGCGACTGAGTAAATACTACGCAAGAAAGTTCGCCTAAGGCAACTTTCAGAAAGGAAATTATATGATATTTGAAGAAGTTAAAATCGTGAGTGCATTCTATGAGTCGGCTTTCGTCACACTACCATTGTTTATAGGTGCTACCGCATTCGGTACAGGTGCGTTTCTACTTACACTATATGTATTAAGGTTCTTACCATCTGGTAGAGCAGGAGGGACTCTAACGTCTTTAGGGTTAATATTTCTACTCGCGTCTGGTGGTGGGTATCTATATACACATACGATTGGTAAAGTAGAGTCAGCTCAAAGCGTTCCACTTTCGGCAATTGATAATAAAATACATGTTGAAGGTGAGAAAGTGACAATTGACCCGCTAGATGAGAAATACAGCTATAGTACGCTGCGAACACTTGATGAGAAGCGCTTTGTACCACAGACTTTCAGATTCAAATACGACGAATCCTACAAACAAGGTTGGTTGATAGATGCTGGTGGTCACGAAATTAAATTATCGAACGAGGATACAGAGTATCTGAGAGGTAAACAGAAATAAGTTAGCATATGGTGAAGAAAGTTCGCCTAGGGCAACTTACTTGGATTATATTAGAAATGTTTGCCTAGGGCAACTTATTAGAAATTGTAGTAGAAAGTTCGCCTAGGGCAACTTCACTAAATATGTTAGAAAGGTGATAAAGAAATGGCCAATATGACAACGGCTTGGGGGACGGTGTTCATAACTGCTCCTGATGAGAAAAGCCTTATCGATTTTGTGTACTTAAAGATTCTGTCTGAAAAGAACGCAGTCTACACGACCGAATTTGATGAACTACCTGCTTATACAGTGCTGTCTAAAGATACGTTCAGTCGCAGCGCTGTCGAAAAAGCAATTCGAGAAGCGAGTGATTTTGAGCAGAGTGAAGATAGTGTGACTGTCGAACTCGCATTTAGTGGAATCGGTAGGTGGACATTCGCTCGAAATGCCGAGTGGTTCTTTGAAATACCACTTACGGAATCAGAATACGAAACCGGGGAGTCAAGGGTGCTAGCTAATGGGTTAAAACAAATGACGTTTAAAGCTGAATTTGACTGTACGGAAGAAGAACCTGGGGTGTGGTACTCTCGCGATGAGTACACGATAGTGTGGGAAGATGGTAAGTCCGTTATGACGGAAAGTAATCTGGGATATGGTAATGCACCAGACTATAACGAATAACCTTAGACACTTTGTATACACAAAGTGTCTTTTTTTACGGGGTAAACCCCGAACCCCATTCATCTTTTGAATAAAATCTGGAGGTAATTGCGATGGGAAGAATAGAAGACATCAACTGGTTAAACGAAACATTAGACGGGTACCATCTAGAAGCGTGTCGAGGGTATCTTGCACTTAAGCGCGGAGAAGATGTTGTTTCCGAACTAAACGCTTCGCATAGACTTGTAAATAACGTACTGTTTAGATTACGTAATTACGGTTACGGATTAAGGGACTTGCTACTACTGGCTGACGAAGCTTGCGGAGAAGTGGTACTTCGAGATTGTGCCATGACTGCCGAGCGTGGTACTGATATATTTAAAGCGTCGTTAGGTCAATACGGATTTGATGTGTATACAAACGTAGACGGTGAAGAATTCCTATGCGGAAGTTGTCCTACGTCGGGCGCTTTAGATATGCTAGAAGCGTTTTTCGCTGTAGCGAGTAATAAGAAGGTGCGCACGAAAAAGATTGTCGGAGTCGGACATATGTACGTGGACGGTTTAGCCGAAATATACTAAAGGTATTGACTTAGACCCCGCGTATACACGCGGGGTCACTTACGGGGTAAACCCCGTACCCCTTCAATCTTTTGAATAACATGAAAATAAGCGAGGTATGAGCGATGGATTTTGTAGATAAAGAACAATTAGTTGAGTTGAAAGATAGTATAAACGATGAATTGCGCAAGGATGTAAAGTACACATTTTGGTTCGTAGATATTGACGGTGAAAGCGGATTGGCACTACTTGACACATCTAGTGTGTCACTAAGTTATACAGCATATAATAAAATGCAGTTTAAGGGTGGTCAGATTAAATCTAACCATAAGGCATCTTACGAGAAACTTACGCAGTTTAATGAGAATCTTGAGTATTATAGAAATTGGTTACGTCTTGCTAGGCTAATTAAATACCGTGAATTCAGATTTGACTTAAACGAATGGTGCATCATTGTTCATCGTGGTACAGAGACAATGAAAATGTACGCTGACGGCGAGACTTACAAAGCAGTAGTTACAAAAGTCGGTGTGGAAGAAGTTAGTTACGGACTTAACTATGAACAAGCTCTAGAAGCGATGACTCATTTTCTAACGAAAAGTCAGTATGTATAATTTGATATTAGGGATATCGGATGTCCCTAATCAGGAAGTAGGTGTTAGTATGGATAATACGTTGAAGGTGTTAAGCGAGAAGATACGTCCACTAGGATTCGACTTGAGTGATGACGATATATCAGTCATAGTGGATACCAAAGTCGGAAGATGTGTCGGATACTTTAGACCGGGTATGGACGTCAAGTGGTGCAATGTTCAGTGGTTCAAACTTGCAAGACGAATGGGCGAACTTGGATATGAATATCGATTCGATACTGATAGGCGAGCGCTATTTGTTGGGCGTTATGGATTTACACTATACGTCTCACCGAGTGACATTGGATATAATGTGACTATTACAGGTCGCGGTATCGATATATTCGTACCGAGGTGTAACTTCAGGGAAACCAGACGCTACATAGACGAGTTTCTATTATAATGGTGCATTACGGTGCACCTTGTTTTTTTTGCGGGTTTTTTGTCCTATGGTAGTACTATGACAGTTAAGTGGTAGTTGTGTGGTAGTTAGGTGGTAGTTAGGTGGTAGTTTGGTGGTAGTTCCAAGGTAGCCCTATGGTAGTTAGGTGGTAGTTAGGTGGTAGTTGGGTGGTAGTTCCAAGGTAGCCCTATGGTAGTTAGGTGGTAGCCCTATGGTAGTTAGGTGGTATCTCTAGGGTAGTCAGGTGGTAGTTGTGGTAGTTGTGTGGTAGTTAGGTAGGAGCTAGATGGTAGCTCTGTGGTATTTCTGTGGTAGTCCTAGGTAGAATAAGTAGTCCACGACAGACAGTGCAGTATGCTCTGCACGTACTAAGTACAATACCTGTATGCGGTATACCACCCTGATTCGTTAAAGCGGTGAGACCATAGAACCGTAGTCTATAATGCATTACCCTCAGTGTGTTAGTACGCGTCAATATATCTAGTCAGTTATGCAGGATAATCCAGCGATACCTAAGTCAATGGACTAAGTCAGGGAGTGGTGAAGTGGTTAAGTGGTTAAGTGGTTAAGTGGTTAAGAGCATAAGGTGAAAATTATACCCGACATTCCGATATCTCTTGATATCGCTACGGTTTGACGTGTCCCGATTTCTGTCTTTTTTGCGGGTTTTTGGCATAGAAAAGAGACGGATTTCTCCGTCTCGTTATTATCCTTCTTGTAGAATGTCCTGAATCATATTCATTAGCATTTTGTTTTTAACCACAAGTTCAGATAGTTTCTCTGGTTTAATTTCTTGGAAGTCAGATGCGTATGAACCTTCAAGTCGTTTGTACCATCCGATACGACGACCATTAATTGTGACGATGTATTTATCCTCGTCTTTCGGGTCCTCACGAGTTTCGAACCCTGGAATGTCCACCACCCTATCAATTGTGTTTTCCACGATATCTTCTAGAGCGTCGCGGTGTACCGTATTCATTATATCGAACAGTAAGTCACCACTGTCGTACTCTTTGTAGCGTACGTCTTTCTCCGCTTCCTTGTACACGTCTCTTATCGACACGTCCAGACTTTCAGTTTTCTTATATCTCTCACGCATTGCTCTTGCGAATGTTGTTACTGCGATATAGTCATACCCGATTGGGTTATCGGCTGGTTTTTCTGAATATTTCTGAGTGAGCTCAGCTAATTCATCATCCATTGCACAACGCACAAGTTGTTCACGTAAGTTTTTGCTCGCTGCAAGTTTTTCTTGTTTAGACTTAGTCTTAGACTTAAGTGTGTGGATATAGTCGAATAGCTCTTCAGCAATTTGCCAGTACGGTTTAGTGTCTGCTAGCTCTACTCGTGCTGTTCCAGATTCTTTTTCGTACAGTTCGTATACTACATTCATCATCGCTACGGCCAAGTCTCCATTACGTTCGCTTATCGGGAAGTTATGTTTCTCAGAGATAGCCTTGAACTCCTCTTTAACTTTTCGCGCGATATGAGCTTGAGCTACACGAGCACGAACCAGACCTTCTCCGTCAATAATATTTTCGATGAAGTTAACTCCGTCGTTTCTATTCGTTGTCGGAAGTGTTGAGTCTGAATATCCTCCTGATTTTGGTTGAGGAAGTCGTGTGTGAAGTCCCGCAGCCATCGGAGTTATCGTATCCAATTTGTTTAAGATTGGCATCTCACCACTTGTGAATGTGATTGAGTTACCTGGATTTTCTCCAGCTAAGAACAATAGGTCATTACTTGTCAGCGTAGTTGTCTCTTGCTCTTGCCTGTTGTAGTTTAGAACTGGTTCCGCTACTGTGATAATGTCACCAGGTTTTCGTGACACCGATAGTCCTGAAGTTCTAACTTCGTGTCTTGTTCCTGATAAACGCACTAGGTCGTTGATTAACTCTTCGTCGTTTGATTTCAGGAAGATTGTATTTGCCGCATTCGCTCTAATTGTTTTCTCAACTTCTTCACCGTAAACAGCTCGAAGTTGTTGGAAACTTTGTAGTACGAATGTGATTTGTAAATCTTGCCCTAAGGCGATAGATGTAACTGTATCTATGTTCGGGATACCTTTTTCACCCGAACGAATGTTGTAGACTAAGAATCAGGCGCCTGTTAACTTTCATTAATGGTTTCCTAACTCTCGACTCAGAACCGTACGTGCACCTCTCGATGCATACGGCTCGCCACTTGAGCCATTACTCAGATTTCTTGACTTTGAATTTCGGTTTGTATAGAGTCGCTCCGTCTATCCGGAACTTCCCGTTTTTACTATATTTCGATTTGAGCTTTGATATAGATGTCTTATACTTGAGGCCCAAAGTCATGTATGTGCTATATTCTATTACATACCATGCTGACTGTAATATAGAAACATTTGTGCAACGTTGGTACTTCTGGTATAATTCTTGTATTTGTCTATTAGCTCGGTATATAAGTGCGTTTGCTTCAAGATGTGATAGTTCACGTAAACATTCCGGTGTAAACCCGTTATACCCAAGGTTTTTAAGCTCATCTCGTAGTGCATTTTCTGCAAGATAGAATCTCACGCTTCCGTGAGTATATCTACCGCGTCTACCGTCCTTCATAACTTTTGTCACTTCTGAAGACGGTGTTGTACACATAGTGTCTAGCCATTCAACGAATTTGTTATGGTGTATAGGTTTACCGAACTCACTCGCGTCTTGTTTTGACCCAATTACCCCGTAGATAACCTGATTACCTACTCGTACCATGTTCACTTTTTTGAAACTATTATCCAACATATCTCGTGATGTGAGTTTCGTAATTTGTGACTCTAGTTGTTTGATTTCTCGCATTAAGTCTTTACTAGGAGTATCTCTATAACGCTTACGTCTCCTAGCAAGTATAGATGTGAGTCGTCTATATTCTTCATTCGGTCGCCTCTCATCACCTGTACTGAATCTTTCGAGCTTAACCCGTTCATTAAGTTCCCAATCGCAGTAGCGAATCCAGTCGCAAAACTCTGGAGCCATACCGGATTTGTCTAATTTCCTTAGTAAATCCACTAGTGATTGGTCGTTAACACGTAGAGGTGTGATGAGTTTCTCTTCAAGTCCCTCTCTCACGAACCATTTCGTTCCTTTGAAGTGTCGTCTAATAAGTACGAATGAATGGTCTCGTGAAACCATTGGTGTGTCTTTATAGATTTGTTCGCAGAGCTTTGTGAGTATTGCGATAACTAGTTTACTCTGTTTGTTGTCTCCAAATTGAAACTGTCTTGACTTGAGACTTGACACAAGTCTTTTAATTCCAATTTCTGTGAGGTTGATATTTTCCTCTATGTTTATCTTATTCAATTTTTCAAAGTCAGTTATATTTCGGTACACTCTTGTGACCGTTTTGTTTTGTAATGTTGAAAACATATTTCGTCCTTTCGCGGTAATCCGCTGATTTATTTTTGTTTTCGCTCAAGCTGTCACCCTTTGCCATGTGGTGGGCTCTCCCCACCTCGGACTACTACGGTGACTCCGTATCCATATACTCTTTTCGTAGACTACTCTACATAGCTTAACGCGCGAGTACTTAGGATATCCCCTACTCCCATTTATGTTAGACCTTGAATTGTCGGACAGACCTTTCGAGCTTTTATCTTGATAGAAATACCACCTGTTCATTACCCTTATTTGGACTTCGGGGTTATCCAAATAATAAACAGGTCCGTGGGCTATAGTGTGATACCACGTGCGGAAGATAGCGCGGTTCGCTCTAGTCTTCAGGCAGTTTAGCTTTTGTCCTTATATTCATTTATCTCGACACTCAGTCGCGGATTACACACTTCCGACTCGTGCCTTTCCTGTCATGCTACACTCCCCGGATTGTTTCCTACCGGATAAGACAGGTGATAGCGCTTCGTTGGTAAAGAAGCGAATGGTTGGTTATACCATAATTAAGCAAAAATAGTGTTAGGGCGCACACCAAACTCTTCCAACATTAACCTTGTACCGACAATTGGCTTACGATTATTTTTCTTAACGTAAGAATCGGCATAGATTTCGTCGATGATTTGTTTGATAATAATCAGAATATGCTTCTGATAGTTCTGTAAGTGTGGTGGAGTTACTGCGAATACGAATTTTGGTCGTTCACTATAGTAACTTTGTGATGATGTGATAATTGGAACTGTCAGTTCCGTTACACGTTTTTCGTAGTAATCAATCTTGTTGATATTGAACTCAGACATCTTAGGCTCAAATTTGCCAGTGATTTTGTCCTTAACAAGTTCAACTAGTACCCCACCTTGTACTACTTTCTTTTGTGTAATTGGGTCTATTACATAGCTGATTCCTCCACCAGCTGTTTTGTACCCTTTGATGAATTTGAAGTAGAAAGTCTTAGCGACTATATCGTCCTTCATTATATCTAATTTGAGGAATGCTTCATCTTTCGGGAATTTCCCTTTGAAGTAAGCAAATATCCAGTTACTGTCTGGAATTCTCTCCTCGTGTTCGTAATCCGAACCTTCATACCTTTCGGTGAAGTTGATATCCTTATAACAAGACCACTTCGCAAGCTCTTTTGTAACCCTATATTTCTTCACGTAATCCGAGTCGAGCCTAATCCCAAATCGTCTTGGGAATGCAAGTCCACCAACATCAAACGAGTCTGATATCGAACCACTCATAAGTGCTATTGTTGTAGGGTCGGCGTATACCGAAAGACCAGTAAGTAATGTTGCGTATATACCCGCAATAGTTTGAGGGGCTGTCGCAATTTGTTTAATACTGTTGTCAGCTGTGATTGCTAGATTACGTAATTTATTCGTTGGAAGTTGAGCCATTGCATCAAACGCTAACGTCAGTAGGTCTTTTTGGTTAACCGGAGGTGCGTCAGGGTCTATGTTTATAAATTTCGGGTCTTTCGAAATCTTCGCAGCCAACTCCCCGATAAACACATACACATTGTATAGTGTCATCTTACTATAGAGTTTGTCTATCGAATCTTCTATCACCTCGGGTGCAACGTTATTTTTGTATCCAAGATACCTGATAAACTGTTCTTGCTCGATGAAATAATCAAAGAGTAGATATACTGCACGTCTAAGCATATTCCCCGCAGCTGGGTTCCAGATATCTCCGTTGTCAGGAAATAGTGTTTCGATTAGGTTATCAATCAATGCCACGCCCTTGTCACTCTCATCACGTCTGAATTTTTGCAGAGCATTTATTAATGGGTTGAATACATTCGTTAGGTTCGGGTTCATAAGGTTAAATTGAATAACATCAAACCCACGTACTGTTGCTGAGTAATAGAATTTTGCGAGCAATTCCCCTTTCGGGTCTGTAGAAAACAGATTCCAAGGCTCTTCTTCTCTAGACCAACAGTCAATTGCTGGCTCTATGTATGTTTGCCCTTTACCACCTCGAGTAATTGCGATTAATATCGTATTTACTGGTCGTGGGTCAAAGAAATATACCCCCGCAGGTCTTGCTGTATCCGTATCTGATTCGTAGAAACCTTTATTTATGGCATCTGCAAGTGTGTCATAAGGCTCCCTGTTAAATGACGTCTCACGCCGAGAGTTCGGATTACTCTCTTCTTTTGCAAGTTTATCTTTAAGTCTGCCAAACTTACCTGAAAGGTCTTCTTTCACTTTAGGGTTATACAAGTAGTCCGTTGCGTCATAAAACTTACGAAACTCTTTTGGTACGTTACTCATATCGAATAGTTTGTTAGCGAGCTTCTCATCGAACATTGGTTTCGTCTCATAAACTATCTCGCCGTTCTCATCTCGCTTGATGAATCCGTCCACATTTGGGTCGTAGACTGGTATTCGCACTTTCCTTATCCCTTTATTTGACACCATTATGTGTCCCATAAGAGTAGAGGCATGACCTTTGTACCTAAGACCAACATCAGGTGCAACTTTAAGTTGTCTTGCCATATGGTCTACTGTCCTGATATAAGCGTCATTGGCACGCTCTTCAATCACTTCGTCACTGAGTAAGTGGATGTTGTTATTGTACCACGTAGCCCAGAACTTACGTTTTGCTACCCACCAACCGATTGGTGCGGCAATGATTGCGAACGGTATATAATAAGTCATCCATCCGTAACCATAGAAAAATCCAGTCCGCTGGTCATGTGGTATTTTCATATTATTTAAGGTCATCGCCATGTATTGAAGTAGTAGTCCGAGAACGATTGCTGTTCCGAAGGAGACGATTATCGCGGCTGGTTTGTACCACTCAGGGTCGACTTTTGTCTTTTTCTTCGCACCGGGTTTGTGATTTTTCGCATTACTCTTAACTACATTTTGATTCGCCCGAGTATGCTTGTAGAAATCCTTCTCCACGTTACGTTGATTTTTGTTCTTTCCAAACATTCATTATCCGTGTGTGGTGATTTACACATTATCTTTGGGATTAACAATGTGGTGGCTAGGCGCCTCACCACAGTCCTTTCTAATTATATTATATCATAGTCAGTGTCCTATCGCAAGGTTTCGCCGAAGATTTGTCTACAAAAATAGACGCGGATATTCCGCGTCTAGTCATCTATTCGTTCGAAATTCTCAGCTTTGAATCTCGTACTTGTTTTACCCATATAGGTTTGTTTCTGAAGACTACCTGTCACATAACGCCCCTCACCAGCTTTAGTTGTGCCACGGAAACGTATAGTATCGCCGTTAAGTAAGGCTGAGAGCTCATCGTCTGTGAAAGTGTGCCCCATAAATGTTCTGTTGAAACTAATTTCTTTACCTTTGAATTTAGCAGTGACATAATCACCTGAACCTTCTCTTACCCATTTTGGCGCTATATACTTGTGACCTTTGTATTCTTGCTCTTCGAGTTTACCTACGTACTTAGCACCTTTGTATTCTATAGTGATTGACTCACCAGCAAAGAGTTTATCAAGCTCCTCTTGCGTGTAAGTATGGTCTCCGTAACTCTTCTTGATGTTAATCTGCTTATCATTCCACACCCCAGTCACTTGGTCGTCTCTTTGAATCTTAGCACCAACTCTCACGTATTCATACCCGTTGTACTCAGCGTATTCTAGAGCCCCTTTAACCTTGACCTTCTTACCGTCGAATTCGCATTCGAACTCAATTTCTTTGTTGTCAAGTAGCTGAGCTACTTCTTCATCAGTAAACCTGTGACCAAAGTATTCACGTTTAAATGTAACCGGAACCCCGTTCCATGCGCCAGAGGCTTTTTCAGCACCTTTAGTAAGCCCAATAGCTTCTGCGTCATATGTTCGTCCGCGGATTGTCTCTACGTCTTTTGCGATTATCTCTTCGAATATCTTGTATACGTCTTCGGGTGTAGTTTCACCTTTACGCACACCTATAATCGCTTCTTGTAGTTTGCGAGTTCCTTCCACTGAACCAATCACAGTACCTTTTGCCGCTTCATATCCAAGTCTTCCAATTGGTGAGAGTGATAAGACTTTTCCAGCTCTAATCGGGAATTTATCTGTATTACCCACTAGCTTCACGACAAGGTTAAGTTGTGTCGCGGCTGTACCAACGCCATCTTTTTCAAGCTGGGCGAGTAGCCATGCTTCTGTTGGGTTTTTTGGTCTCACACTCTTCACTTCATGTGGATAGAGCTCAGCGAGCTTCGTAATGTCAGGTAGTGATTTCGCAGTCTCTTCTTTCTTGTCTGGGTCAACTACACCTTGTTTCGTGATTATTTTCACACTACCTTTAAACTCAGGGTTAGTTTCTGTAACGTACTCGTGTCTAACCCACTCGGTATCTTCTAAGAATTGTAAGAGGAATCGTTCTGTAATGGTCTTGTAGACGAGTGATGCTCCGGTTCCAAACTTATCATCTAGTTCGTCTAGTGTTTTCGGTATAGCACCTGGTCTTAGTGCTCCGTGGGCACCTGTGTCTTTAACATGTGTCGGGCGGGGTTGTCTATGAGTAAATAACGCGACTGGTAGGTTAAGTAGCTCGATATATCCGTCAATTCGCGGAAGTATCTCTCTGAACTGTTCATGCGTGATTGTATCGTCTTCGGTACGTGGGTATGAGATATAGTTTTTACCGCTTCCGTCTCCGTTCTCATACAGTTTTTGTGTCAGTTCTTGTACACGTTTTGACGATAAACCTTTCTTCGCTAAGATTGATGAGAGTTTAGTGAGGCTAAGTGCTTTTGGAGGTTTAGTCACCCCAGGTACTTCTTTAACCTTCTTCACTTTAGCTTGTAGAGGTAGTCCATCAGCGTGCCACTCCTCTTTTGTCTTGAACTGAGCTACATCAGGGTTAGTTAATGTAAGCGTATCCAATTTATATCTACTTTCGTATACTGAAGACGATGTGTACGCTTCTATCGCGTCAAGTTGTGCACCAACATATGATATTGCAACAGATTGGGTTCTCCCGAATGGTACAACTCCTGGTAATTTGTACCCCTGATTTTGCATATGAATAGTGGCGACGCGTGTAAGTTGTTGCGTCATATAGTCCACGTTACTTCTTGTAAACCCGGTCATATATGCAGGGTCCTTAGCTGTAACCTCTTTTTTGTTTCGGATTGCATCTTGTATATCGGCTGTTTCTTCTGATACATGGAATTCTCTATATCGTCTTCCGGTATATCCGCAAGCATCAAGAACTTCGTGTACTAATAGGTCACCCTCACACATCGCATCGATATCGGATGCGATAATTGGTTCATACCCACGTTCAAGCATTATCTTCACATTTTTGTATGCTTGTTGGTACCCATCGAATCCCTTCTTGATTTGTTTGTTGTAGAAGTCGAAATAGTCAGCAGACCATGGTATACCTCCAAGTTCGCTGAACCCTCCGACTGTTTCTTTATATTCTTTCTTGGCAACATCCGCGGGTACTCCGTGTTCCATTATATGTCCATAGAGGTTTGTAATGTAGTACTCATCCCCGTCGAATATTGCTTGTCGTCCACCTAATGCGTTCGCGAATGCTTTTGCCGCACTAGGTTTCTCACATATTACTAAATATTTCATGCTAGGCTATATCCTTTCGTTATTTATCTCGGTATAAGAATCGGGCATCACTATTGTTGCTAGCGCGCTTGAATCGTTCCGCTTCTCTTTGTACTTGTACGATGTCACTCATATCTTGTAAGTAGTGCTTGATGATATCTGGGTGCGATACCTTACCAGCCCCTGTTGAAGCAATCATCGCCATAAGCATTGCGACACCGGCACTGATTCCATCGAGTTTGTCGTGTACTTGGTTATCTTCTACCACTTGAATTGGTGATTCTTGTTGATTTGTGAAGTGTACAGCAAATGATTTTGCTGTAAGTTTTAAGTCATCGGGGTAGAGTGCGTCGATTACTTGGCACTGCTCATTGAACGTGAGTTGTAGTAGCATTAAGCTCATCTCACACCATACACCTCGTTTAAGTGGTGTTATATCGAAGAATCTAACTTTATGTATCTTCCCATCGTGTACCACTTCTTTAGTGGTTGGGCTTGTGAGTGTACTCATCTTATAGTCCACCATGATTTCGGCTAGAGTTCTCGGTTTCTTTTCGTTCTTCACACTTGCAAATTTTCCTAGATGGGGTGTGATTACATTCGGCATCACGTTTTGTAATACCTCTTCGAGATTGAATGCATCCGACTCCATGTCGTCTAGGTTGTCTAATATGTCTTGTTCGTTAATATCCATGTTTAGTCCTTTCGTAGTTTATAGTTTCATTATATCACAGTTCAGGATAGTTGTATAGTCTAAGCGGGTAAATTGGGCGGCAATTTGTCTTGTGGTAGTCCTATGGTAGCTAGGTGGTAGTCCTATGGTAGTTAGGTGGTAGTTAGGTGGTAGTTAGCTGGTAGTTATATGGTAGTTCTAGGGTAGTTCTAGAGTAGCTAGGTGGTAGCATGTGGTAGATAGGTAGTAGCTAGATGGTAGTTCTGGGGTAGT